>OHQR01000031.1_pt1 | contig 90090 bp, 94 predicted proteins | sample 1578191 | NCBI WGS metagenome assembly OHQR01 (sample SAMEA3879577, study PRJEB24766) | human gut metagenome | biome: human-associated habitat; feature: feces | place: USA | collected 1985/1987 | reverse complement strand
AGGATAATGAAGACCAAATGGATCAGACCGCAGGACTATGCAAGTAGCGATAACCGCTTTTACACCGTCAATAGGGCATTGGCGGCAGTCGGGGATACCTTGGGAATTAAACTTAAACATAATGCTGCTTAATTTTGATTAGTTACTTAATAAAAACTACTATCTAAATTTTCAATTGTAATTTTATATTATAATTTGTACTATCATAAGACATTGTCTTTTACTCTATACGAATGCGACATAATGCTAACTATTATCAAATTTGTTTTAATTTATCTATAAATTCAATGGAATAATACGTGCTTTTAAGCTAATACTATTCTCATTAAGCAACTCTGTTTTAATGTCATTAGGTTGTAATCCTGTAATATTTACCATTTCTTCAATTGAATATTTTAGTTCCGATACATGAAGATCATACATTTTCTTAACAATTAGAGGTTCATCAATAAAAACTTCTACGGATTCGTGTTTCCTTTCTCCATTACGCCCAAGTGTGACAAACAAATATTTTGCAGTCTTTTCCGAAATACATTTCAATTCCTTTGCTCTATATATAATAGCAGCTTTTGAAATTTTCCAATAAAGTTTTTTCATGCTCAAATCCTTATATTTCAAATTAAATAAATCTTCTTTGCATTGACACTCAGGCATTAAAAATTCGCTAGCAAATTGATTTGCTTCAATTTCTTTTTGATTTTCTGATTTTTCAAGGTCATCTGAGCGTAGATGCATCACCAAATGACCTAGTTCATGTGCAAGGCTAAATCGTTTTCTGTCATTTGAAATATTACGATTAATCCAAATTATAGGCACCTGATTAGTGGTAAACATGGTCATACCATCAAACTTATCCATTTTATCAATATCTATAAACATCACAATTACACCATTTCTTTCCAATAAAGAAACAATATTATCAATTGGTCCTGAAGGAACTCCTAGGAAAGTTCTTATTTTATAGGCGATTTCTTGAGGACGATTATAGACGGATGGTTCTACAGAAGGTATTCTCAAATCAGGAATATTAATTGACTCTATTAACTCATCAATACTTTTACTTAATATACTAATTTTACTTTCAAGTATTGCAAGTCGTTTAATAGTCATTGATGCCCTCTTTCTATAAAACAAACTTGATTCTCCTGCACAACGGATATCTCTTTCAAACAGGGATTTCGGGTAATTTAGTGCTTGAGATATTTTTATAATTACATCTGGATTAACATCAAGCATTCCCTTCTCGAACCTAGAAAGAGTTGCTTGAGTTACGCCTATTTGTTTAGATAAATTACATTGAGAAAGTCCACGGCTTTCTCTTGCTATTTTTATACTATTACCATAAATCATAATATAATTTTTTCTCTATCTCTCTTCTTTTCAGGTTTAACCTCAAGATTTAGTTTATCTGTAGTAGGTTGTGTTATTGGTATGATTTCACTACTTGATAATAAATCATAAAGATTTATAGGTTCCCATAAATATTGGTCACCCTTTATATATATCAATTGGATTTGGGAGATTCTATCTAAATTATCTAGTGTAAATCCAAGAATAAGCAATGGTAAAACATCTCCATTGTGAGCTTTCTGATAAGCTCTATTTATTGATGATTTTGTTTTATTTATATATGGCAATCCTTTATCATCAAGTTTTTTAACCCATACTTTATAAGATCCTACTTCTAAAAATGAATTTTTTTTATTGAATTTTATTACTCGAACACCTTTTATTTGCGATAAGCTCTCAATAATAAGCCCATGCAAAGTACTAGATGTAAAGGTATGTTCTTGTCTGGCCACAGGATGATCTTCTGCAATTTTCATGTAAGTATTTCCAGCTTCTAGAATTTTCAAAATAATTTTTTCTGCTATAGGTGAAAAAATTTTTCGCACATCATCCCTATCTGCATTTTGACGAGGATTCATTTCGTCATCACTAAACAGACATAGCTCCTTTTTTGTAAAAAACTTTATAAGACTCATAAATATAAATATTTTTATATATGCAAATATATATATTCTTTTTTGTTATGCATATTTTTTATGCAAAAATGTGCATAATTTTATTATTTTTGTGTGTTAAGTGGCGTATCGTTTCATGTATCAACTAAAATTTTAGATTCAGTGTTATGGTTTCATTATATATATACTAACATTACGAAATCCTTTCAAGACTTATATTTTAGATAAAATATATTTTTATATTTAATTAAAAAAGAAGTAAGTTATATATGTTGTATTTTAAATGTTGATATATATGATAAACACGATAAATATAAAAAATAGATAACTTTTATATTCCTTTAGCATTCATCCTTCCCAAAATCCTATTATAAATATACTCTATGTCTTGCCGAAAGTTTTTATACTGCTGATAGATAAAAGAAACATCAGCAATATTATTAGAAATAACACATGGTGACACATCTGGGAACACGTTGGCAAGCTCAGCCCTGATACCATTGGGTAGCCGTCCGCCGGCAAGGGAGCTTGGGGTATACAGGAACAGCACAATAAAAAGAAACTTCTTGCGCTGCATAACGCCGTCAGGATTTGGTGAATGATCTGCCTCTGCAACAATGTCCTTAAACCAGGAATAAATTTCAGGAATGAGTGAAGTATCATGCAATAGAGCTGATGAAAGTTCTCGTTCACGCTCTGAAAGTCTTGATTTTTGTTCACGAATGGCCTTTAACTCCATGATTGATGAAAATTCTTTTGTCATAGTATGGTCTTTTAGAAGAAAAGTATTATATTTGTCGCCTAATCGTGCGTGGAGTCGGTCTTTTTATCGTGGGGCTGGCTCCTTTTATTTTACATAATGCACATATACAAATTAATGGTTCTTCTAGTTCATGAAACTAGAAAATTCTTAATCAAGAAGTACTTATGAAAATGCGAAAACAAGATAAATCTGATTCTCTATTTCGAGAATACCCCAATATGCCATCAGATTATACAAGGATGATGTATGAAAAGGGCAATATAAAACTTATGCAGGAACAATATAAAATGCTTCAGATTCAACGGAAAGAATATAAGAAAAACACATTGCTTCTTGTTATCAGTATTTTAATAGCTTTAGCTTCCTTAACTGTATCAATTATTTCATTATTTAAATAGCGATGACTTCCGTGCGGCCGTTATTCGGGTAAAGAAAAAGCACAGACATGTAGATGTCGGTAAAACATTTGGCATGTATTTCGTAATACCTCTAAAGTAAATTGTTAAACAAAAAAATTGATTATTATGAGAATGACTGTAGAAAGAGTAAAAGAGCGACAAGAAGCATGGGAAGTAAAACTGAAAGAAAATCCAGATTTAAAGTGTACGCACCCAAACAGATAAAAAAAAGAGTATTATTTTTAGGAAGTCATACTAGAGACAATATATGTCCAAATGCGGTAAATCTTTTACATTCGAAGAGAAAAACCAACTTGGGAAATAACCTGATAAGATGTATACTCTCTTTTAACAATCAGTAGAGGAAACTTCACTCTACTGATTGTATTCCCCTAAAGACACTATGTGTAAATGGGAAATACGGGATTCAAGTATGAGTCTCGTATTTCCCATTTACACAAAATACTTTATAGTGCCTGATTCGATGTGCTTAGCCACCTTTTGTATTCTCTTTTGTCGCAATCCATGATAAGTTTTTTTACAGGTTCTACCAAATCATCTATATTTTCCATACATTCAAGTTTTAATGATTAATTAATCATTTCTATCCTGTAGCTTCCCTGACTGTTGTTTCTTCCCATCCGGTTTGATTATTTCTATCATATGGATTTTTTCAAGCTCCTTTGCCGTATCGATAGAAATCATGGTGAGCAGGTATTTCCTGAATTCGAATTCTCCAAGTGTTATATCGTCCTTGAAGGCATTGAATCTCCCGTCCTGTCGACAAATGTCTTCCATAATTCTGCAATATTCACGATCGGTTTTTCCCCCGTCATAAATGTCATCGTAATTCAATGTATCCAGCCCGTCTGCAGTTTTAAAGAATATATCTCTGGATCTTCTTAGTCCGTCGTATGGCTTTTCTACCTTGTCCTTACTGTCGGCAAAGTTCAAGTCAAAGAAGTTATACGTATCAAACGCTTTTTTGTTCTCCTTCAGTTTACTGATATGTTCCCTGGTGATTATGGATGCCGCATTTCTGAAGGGTTGCATGTTCTTGTTCCCTCCTTTCAGCTTTATCATCTCTGCGGTAATCCCAAGAATCCTTCTGATAAGGTACAACGGCTTAAACGTCAGTGTGTCAAGATCATTCCGGAGTACATCTATCCCTATCCTGCCGTCTTTCAGATGCATCATGGCCGTATCTATTTCGATATCATAGTTTCGGAGCAACAGTTTTAGTTCATGCATCATTTTATAGATGTGGTTGTCATCGTTGTATTTTTCCAAATGCAGGACATCTTCCGGGAGAACTTTAAGTTTCAACAGATGTTCTTCGGACGGATATTCCGTATGTTCTTTATTTTTCAGTATTATCCTTGTGAAGGCCAATGTACATATAAGATTCCTGTACAAATGCCTAATCAGATCATCGAACTGTGCCATCTGTACGTCAAGCGACACCCGCGCCACATTATCAGCGGTTCTCTTGGATTCCTGGAATCCTCTGAAATCATAAACCGCACTGATACATGCAACAATAAATGCAAGAAAAGCAAATACAAAGTTGAACCAATCAATATCGCTGCCAAACAGTTTTTCACCTTCTGTGTTTTTCGTTACTAGTAAAATTTCTGCTTTTACAGAGTCGACTTTGGCTGTTATCGAATCCATTCTGTCTATTATTACCTTGTTAGATCCGATATAATCTTTACTCTCCAAAGATGATGATGTCTGTGAATAAATTGCCGAATTGAACGCATTCTGCATTAAAATACACAATATAAGGAATATCTTTTTCATATATAAAAATTATTAGTTCCATACAAAAATATTCATATTTAATTTGTAAAACAAATTTTCACAAAGTATTTTTTGTATTTCATCAATTTTCTACAAAAACTCATTATAAGCATCCTATATCATTGTGTCTTTCTTTGTTTTGTATTAAACTCTATTTATTAAAATAATTCACGATAGTATCTACAATGTAATTATGCTAATATATCAATCAAACAAAGTCAGTTGCACTAAAACACCTTTAGGGGTTATGATTTCTCCTAAACATTCATTCTTGAATCTTTTTTCCTGTGCATCAAAATACTGTTTATCTATTTCAGTTGCGTAAAAATCGAATCCCATCTTATAAGCTGCTATCCGGGAACTTCCACTTCCTAAATGGGAATCAAAAATCTTGTCACCGGGGTTGGCGAACTTTTTGAAAACCCAATGATATAATTCAACAGGCTTCTGAGTTGGATGTATTTTCGTTTCCCTATTTGCGCCTCCTGTATTTGACAGATGTATAATTGCTGCTGGACAATCAAATGAAGTCCACGCCAACTCAAATTGTGAGAAGTTTTCCCATGGTTGCATCTTATCCCAACATAAAACACCTCGTGTCGGTGGTAGAGGAAAGTAGTTTCCTCCCCATATTACTTGATTACGGCTTACCCTGAAGAGTTCATCAAAATATTTCCGAGGAGGTGGAGAATAATCCCAGTCACAGGGCATCGTATTCAATGCTCTGTTTTTTAATTTTCCCGCACCTGAATTCAGCCTGCCTTTCTTCAATCTCTGTGCAACAGACTGGCTGTTATATCCTCCGCGCTTCCTATTAAGATTGGTACCCATTGACATATTAGGGGCATTAATACCGTAAGGAGGGTCTACAACGGCCAAATCAAAGAATTTATTTGGAATTGACTTCATGTATTCCATACAGTCCATATTATACGCTTCACTTATCATATTCGGGTAATTTATACTAGTTGAGACTTTCAGCTTTTTCAATATATCCTCATGTCATATCATTTTTTCCTCAGGTATGGTGGTCTATTACAAAGATTCCAATGCTACGCAACTTTTCTTATTAGATTGATGTTCTTGTTTACCAATTCTATTATTTCATCGTGCATAGGCGTGTTAGTGTTACATACTCCACGGCTTTGTACGACTTTAAAGGTTTTAAGGCTCAGCTCTATGGTCTCTATTCGGTGTCCTTCTTTGTCCTTTGCAGACAGAATCAGGCTTTCTTTCTTCTTGTAATAGCCACATGCATATACACAGTGGTGCATAGCCTCTCCTTCCTCGACCATTTCCGCAACGGACCGTATGACAGTTATAACGATGTGTTCATTGCCGAAGCATATACCGAAGAAACGGCCTTTTTCCTCTGCGTAGGTCTTTTCCCATCCCTGGGCTTCCCTCATTCTGTCAATCTCCCTTTGTCTGGCTTCCTCGCGGTTCTTTCTTTTTAGAAGCTTATCATGTTCCTTCTTCAGATCGGCTGGACATACATATTTAGCATTGTGCGTGTCCATGTTGAAGTGCTGGAGCATGTATATGTAATCAATCCACATCGAAGCATCTTTCACCTTGTAGCCATTTCTGTTGCAGATGTTTATTGAAGGTTTCACATCCTGTGGAATACCCCTTACGCTCTTTGCATAAAGCAGATTATACTGCTTTGTTTTGATGAGCATCTCAGCCTCATTGTCAGTCAGCAACATGACAGCAAGCCTGCTTGCTGATATTCCTTTGCAGCGGAATGTGAAACCGTTTCTTTTCAGTTTAGAGATAACTCTTCTTACAGGATATACAAACTCCGAATTTATGTCGTACTTGTCAGGACTGTATGAGTATATTCCATTCCCTTTTTCCTTTATGCTAATGGGCTTGCAAAAGTCCCATGCGTCATACACCCAAGCCATAGGCCTGCACGGTCTTGCCATGACATATTCCTTCCCGTCTTCTGATATCCAGTTCTGCACCGCTTCATTTATGCAGAAATACGGCAAATGATCTATTCCAATCGCATTCAGTGTTTTCCACATCTGTTTTTCGATGACAAAATGACGGAATACCTGAAATCCCCTGCAGGTGGTGGCAATTGTAAAGTACCACCTTTCCTTGAATTTACGCTTACGGCTGTTTTTCAATTTCAGATGTGTTCCACAATAAGGACAGATAGTTTCATCCCCTACAAGATCTATTCCGAGTGGAGACGCTATTCTAACGTGTACCAGTCCACACTCAGAGCACCAAACTTCGCCTTTGTTGTAGTAACCGATTTTCTCAAAACAGGTATCTTTAGCCCATTGTTTCTGCTTTTCAGTAATGGCCGGCAACTTTGCGCTCAGTTCTGCTATAATGCGTTCTGTCTTATTACGTGGTTTCATAATCTTAAAAGTCGAATAGTGATTGCTCTGCGTGTTTACTTCTTTCTCTCTCAACCTTTCTGCGTTCTGCAAGTTTCTTAGCTTTCTGTTCTTCGGCTGCTCTCATACGGTCGATGCACAGCTGACGGTACTCCTTGACAGCCTGTTCGTAGGCTTCCTCTTTGTCTTCCTCCGAAAGTTCAACATCCGACGCTGATGACGAAGCACTCACTTTTGTTCCTTTTGGCAACTTGTTTATTTTAATGTCATCCTCGTCATAGTAATGAACCGCCAACCCGAACACTTCCGCATCGGTCATATAAACAGCATTACCACGCTTACATGCTTCACCAATGACATAATCGAAACACTCGTCTATATTTTTGTTTGCCTTCGCATAGCACTGCGCAAATTGTTCGTCATTTTTAGCCCGTTCGTCCAGATAAACCTTAATGGCATCTTTGACATGATTTTGTTCTTTGCTCATATTTTGGTATTAATGATTATAACTAAAATTAGAGGAAATTTTCTCTAAATTCCCCCTAATTACCGCTATTATCTTCATTGCTTATTGCTTTTATGGTTTAACTCGTCCGCCTTATCACGTGCGTATATCCAAGTGTTAGTGTCCGACATTACGTTTAGGACCGCTTTCAGCCCTGTATTAACGGATGGATATTTAATCAGGTCCACGTCATCAGGCAACCACTTATCAAGGAGTTCCTGGGCAATATTGCGTAAGCAATACTCAAGTGCAGAACAGGACATAGACGAGAGGCATGAAGATACAGTCTGTCTGCCCTTACCCTTCATCACAATTGTAAAGTTTGTAAATTTCGCAGCGCGTCTCTTAACATATTCAACGGCCTCACTGGCAAGCGACTGAGCAACCAAAATAGCAGCACAGACGTTAATGTCCGGCACGTTATAGTGTCCAAGTGCGTTAGCTATTGCATATCGCAGCTTATCCGTATAAGGCTGCACTATTTCGTATGCGGCATTGCCAAAGTCCGCCACCCACGCTCTGTCGCAGTCGTGCGCCAACAAGTCGCCAATTGCAAGGCTTAACTTCCTTATTTCACCAATACTCTGCTTTGTGCCTGCCATGCGGTTAATATACTTCTTTATTGTACGGTCATTATATAAATCAGGCAGGCGCTCCTGCATCATATCCAGCGCATCAGTGGAGTGGATAATTGTGATGTATGCCAATGCTGCCGAGCCAAAAACTGAGCCAATATATTCGTCACGTGAATGTTCTACTGATGGCAGTGCGCCTCGCATATAGTATGCGTTTGGTTTTATTGAGTTTTTCATTTGTTTCTAATTTGTATATAACCCAAACTTTCAACTTCTTTGAGTTCTTTATATTGAACATCATTGATTTCTATAACATTTTCCCCGTTAACAGTCATACCTTGACTGATGCCATAGCGCATACGTATGCGATGAATAATATTAGCATTATTCGTCTTCCAATAAATAGTTATTCTCATACTCTTTGTCCCCATCTAAACGCTTCAAGAAGCATATAATACAACTGTCTCTTTTCTTCTATCGTGCAGAAGTCAAAGCTGTCCACATACTCTAAAAAATTGAATTTTGTATCCATACTCATTTTATTTTTCATTTTCTAAGGCTAACACCACTGAAAAGAACGGTTTTGGTTATCGCTCTCAGTCGGTCAATAGTTCTTTCCCCATATTTCTCTCTCAGCTCATCTATTGTCAGGTTTGTTGTAAGAATCAAGAGTTTACCTTTCTTTTCGGCCTCGTCCGCCAGCTCGGCGAATGCCAGTCTTTTTTCACCGTATTTGACGCTAAGATTCTCAGTTCCGACATCATCAATGTAGATGATGTGTTTTTGTTTTACTTCATCCAATTTAGCGTTCATCTGCTGTGCATCATAGCAGCTTACCTCCTTACGGCAATAATGGTTCAAGAGTAGAGGAAGAATCTTACCGCAGATAAGCGTCTTTCCCCGTCCACAATTGCCGAAACAAAGAAGGCCACGCCCTTTATTGCCAGTCATCCAGTTTACCACTTCATCATACTCTGGAAGCCATTGGGCGTTGTCTTTGGTAAAATACCTGATGCCAGCCCACAGGACCTTTCTTGCTTCAGGAATATAAATGTCTACAGTATTAGGCAATGGAGAAAAACCGGTATCTTTCAGACGCTCTATTGTCTGTTGAAAATTTATCTGTTCCATTTTACCAGCCTTTAGTGTATTTTTCAGGTGAATTGTCTTTGAGAATCGTGCCAACTTCAGCTTTTGACGGCATCCGTTCACGGTTCGCCCATGTAGCTAATCTTCGTGGCAGCTCCCACGTCTTTTCAAGTTCATATCGCATCTTAGTTCCTGATTTATTCAGTTCACTCCAGTAGTCGAAGAATGCCCGGATCATCTCCTTCGGATATTTACCTACATACGGGACCAATAACTGGTAGAAAGATTCTTTTCGTGAGAGAGTAGCGGCTTTAGCCGCGTTTTTCTTTCCTACTACGCTAGTAGTAGTTTCTTTAATATTATTCTTTCCTTTTATTTGCTTTGTGTCACCCGTGTGTCGTTTTTCAGGCTCTTTTAATGGCTGTGTCGCTTGTTGTGTCAACAGCTGTGTCGTTAGTTGTGTCACTTGTGAACGCAAATCACTGATTTCCTGCAAGATAGTTGTGTCATTTGTTGTGTCAACTACTGTGTCATTTGTTGTGTCGGCAGGGGTTCCGTTATACTCATTATACTTCACAAGCGTTATTACATTCAATCCTTGTTCTTGTGAAAGAGTTATCATGTTTTCCCTTTTCAAATAAGCAAGAAATGTACGTACTTTCCTTTCTGTCCACTTCCAACGCTTAGATAAGAATCTTATGGATGCAGGATATTGTCCTCTTGTATAAGAGACTTCTCGACCTCCGATACTCTCCATACGGGGCTTTGCCTCAAATCGTGCTGACTGTATAAGGTCAAGCCACGCTTCGCAACTGCTAAAAGTCCGGGCTTCATTCCACATGTCATTCGAGAAGAACTTGCGGCTTAGTTTTATATATCCTTCCATAGTCTTAGAATCTAACGTTTGTCAGTTGCCGTCCTTTGGAATAGACAGCCCATTTCCCGTTTCCACCATCCACCAACCGTAAATCCTTGACTTTCCCAAACCGTTTTATATTTCCACAGAGGTCAACAATCCATCCGGCTTCTTTGTTGGGATGAGGACGAATGGCACGGCCAACGATCTGATACCACAAAGCCAAAGACATGGTAGGACGTGCCATGACGATGGTATCAAGTTCAGGATAGTCAAATCCGGTAGTGAGTACACCTACATTTGCGACAACGGGTATCTCTCCAGCCTTGAACGCTTCAAGAATATGCTCACGCTCTTTCTTATGAGTTTCACCTGAAACGATAGCCGTGCCAGGAATAGACTGCGTAAGTCTTTGAGCTTCTTTTAAGAATCTAGTGAAAACGAGTATGCCTTTACGCTTGCCGCCAACTTTCGGATTCATAAGCCTACGGACGATGCTTACCAAAAATCCATAGAAGTCAATACGCTCATATTCTTTCACTACCGATTTGTCCGTGTAGTCGGCACCTGTCGTATTTACTTTTAGGTTAAGCTCATTCCAGCCCAAAGGGTTCATTGCGTAATAGTTTAGCTTTGAGAGGTAGCCCATATCCAAAAGGGTTGAAATCTGCACCTGATAGATTACTTCTGAGAACACACAAGGGCGTGTACGTGTGATGAACTTCAACATACTGCCGAAATCCCTGCTTGATGAAAGTCGATAAGGTGTAGCTGTTAATCCTAGCACTTTGCATTTCAGCATGGTAAGAAACTCTTTATACATTCCTTCCTTCGGGTTAACCAGATGGCATTCATCTATAATTATATTCTTGAAATGCTGAAATAGTTCGGGATGGTTAATAACACTGCCAATAGTGGCGAATGTTATCCTTGAAATCTCTTTCCGGCCGAATGACGCAGAGTATACAGAGCAGTCAAGGATACCATAAGAACAAAGCTTCAGATAATTCTGCTCGAGTATCTCCTTGCTTGGCTGGAAAACAAGCGTGTGCCCTTCGAGGCGGCTGGCAATGTCGGCTATAACCAAACTCTTTCCGGCTCCAGTAGGCAACACCATTATGGCATTGTTCTTTTTGGCTTTGTTGGCAAAGAAACTGACAGCCGCGTCACTGGCCTTCTGCTGGTAATCTCGTAAAACATAACTCATAAGCCTTTTTCCTTTCTTAATTTTTTATTTAAGGCTCTATAGTATTTGATAAGCTGCTCATATTCAAAGTCACTCATTTTCGATGTACTGGCAGCTTTAACTTTAAGCACATTAAAAGCCTGTTGCCCGATTTTGGCAATCAGATTCAAACGATATCCTTCCAGATGGTCCGCCTTGAATCTGTTGCAGTGGCGGCATTCAGCGTTACAATTCTTTTCATCGTACCTTGTAGCAAGATGTGTCCTGCTGAAATAATGCCCACAGTCTGCCTGCTCAAACGGCTTTATTTGTCCGCATGAAATACAGCGGAAAAAGCCGTTTGGCATACAATCGCGAAGCCGGATAAAAAGGGAAAATTCCTTGTCGAGCTTCGCCTTTAAATCCGGCTTCTTCTTTACATTAATACCCGCCTTGTCAAAAAAGGGTAAAGGCTTTTCTTTCTTCTTTTTAGGCTTCTTGATATAGTATGGCATAAATAAATGATTTAGTCAATAGAAAGCCCCGAAGCGTATTCTCCGGGGCAAATCACACATTCCTATCCTTTCCGATTTCGCGTTACCTTTCAGATAGAGTCAACGGCTGACCAATGCCGCGCGGATGATAACCTGCGCTATCTTCGCCCTACTTTCGGATTTATAGCGGATTACTCTCAAAAGGGTTGTGGACGCAATGGGAATCGAACCCACCCAACCATCACGGTTTTACTTGCCTCATATATTAGCTAATTCAATGAAACAAGTGTATGGAGATATTGCGCAATTACTCCATACTAAAGCACGTCCTGTGCTTGCGCCCGTATGCCCGTCTTTCCGGGCTGTCAATTAATCGACATAAGCCATGGAAAACTCTCTGGGAATAAATCTACCGACAGGAATAGGTTTGGCAGATTCTATGGACGTATGGATTTCTCTCTTTTCATATTCATAACCTTTTTCTTTGGCTTGTTTCTCGTATTCATCCTCTTTGTTTTTAATCCAATGTGTAATAAGCATCATAGCCCTGTCTACACTGAAAGTGTGTACGACAAAAGTCTGTATCCTTTCTTCTTCATCGTCAAATACAACCTTTGTCCCAATCTGGTAGAACTTCTTTTCATCCGGCTTAGATTCCTCATTCTCCGTATTTTCCGAATCCATTGCATCTAAATATTCTTCAGAAGAAATTTCATTTTTCAAATAAGCTTCCGAAGCGCTGTCTACTTTACGCTCTTTCAGATTATCTGTAAGAATGATACATGAATCAAATTCCTTAGCCATAGTAAGAGTAAAACCGGATTGATAGTTCAATTCGATATAGTCTTTCAGAATAGCTATTACATTATCCAGCCCGGTAGCATAAAGAAGAAATTTGTACTTTTTGTCACCAATCTGCGCTTGAGCAATATATGGATATAGGCACTTGTTTTCATTTTCAAATGCCATCCGTTTTTGACTGCTTACTTCAACCTCTTTAATGCCGTCTGCTTCCATGCAGAAACGTATTTGTGTCAACACATCTTGGTCTATCAATGTACCACGCTCGAATAAGATTTCATTACGCTCTATACTTACAACCTTTCCGGTACTTTCATCGACAAAATCCTCTGTCCATGTTTTTAGTACACGTTTGGCAAGATACATGTTAAGCATCTTTTTCGGATCAGATGTTACATATCGAAGTTCCGTTTTTCTTGTTTCTGTCATATAAATTCTTTATTGTTCTTCTATTTGCAAATGCTTCTTGTAATCAGAGCGTATAAACGATTGTTCTTCGTCATTTAAATTGTATGCCTTTGCCATGAATTTCATAGCCATATCTTCGTCATTGTCGGACAACGGATAGTAGTCAACTGCAAACTTGCGAGAAAGAGTTTCAAGACGGTCGTATTTGTTGCGAACCTCACGAACACGTCCTGTTATCTCCTGTATCAATTCAGCAGATTCGGAAAGTCGCTTTTCATATTCCTTCTCATCCTTCTCGGCTTGTTCTTTCATCACCTTGTTCTGTACAGCGAAACTTGAAATCTTAGCGTATAGTTCATTAGAGTAAGCCCAGCCCGAAATAATGTCAAAGTCAGAGTTTCCATTGAACTTGTACCGTTCACTCTTTTTCAGGTACTTGTAATCACTTCCCAGTTTATTCCAATCGTAATCAACCTTTCGTAATGACTTTGCATTTTTCAGCGTTTCCGCAACCTTGGTCGCTTCTTCAAGGTTGGTAAATGCAAAACCTTCCAAGAGCGGAATTGAAAAATACTGTATGTCGGCAGGTTCAATCTCGAACAATTCAGGGACTTTCGGTTTATCCAAAAGTTTTATACCTTCCTCCATCATACGGAGTTTTATCATTTTTTGTACATCCTCGTCCGACAAAGCGATTATTTCTTGCTCTGTCATTTCATTAATTCTCTTCATAATTTTAATCTTTAGATAAATTCGTTATTACGTTCGATTTCTTGTTGTGCGTAAATTAGCATCTGTTGTTCGTTTGCCGCTGGCAGATAGATGCCAGCTACAGATGCGCTCCAGTTGCGGAAACGGTCAATACTCAAAGTCATTTCGCTTGTGGTAAGCTCTGCTGAACTTCTTAGATAAGTTATTTCTTTACCTTTTTTATTGACCGTCTTTCTCTCAAATAAATCACGGTTGCAAGTCCTCTTGTAAAAGTCTATCTTCGCTTCATCGAGGCTGCAACCATACTCACTGCCGAAATACCCTAAAAGCAGATGCAAATAGCTGTTCTGTGCAAGCGTACGGTTGGGATGTTTCTTTCTTACTTCCACGACCGCACGCTCTTTGAATAGCTTGTTTACGTATGCCTTAAACTTTGGTATATCGTATTCATTTTTCAGGTTAAAGATACTCATATCCTAAAATGGTAAATCATCTTTTGGATTGCCATTCGCATCAACCGATGGGGGAAACGCCTGTGCCATTGTCGGCGTAAATGGTGCTGCCGGTTGAGGTGCCTGCTGAACTGGTTGTGCTGCCGGATGGCTGGTTGTACGCCGGAGTTCCAGCTTGTAACATCTGATTGAAGTCATACGCCTAAGCTCGCCATCCTGATTAGTCCATGAACGCCCCTGCAGGGAAAAAGAAACTGTTACTAAATCGCCTATCCTGAACTGATCCAACTCTGCACACTTGTCGCCTGATACCTCAAGCGGTAAAATATTCTCATACTCGCTGCGCTCACCTGTATAAGTATCATAAGTCGTTGCATCCAACAAAAACTCACGTTTCAGAAACGGGGCACCGCCTGTCTTTGATGGTATCTGAACGGTTTTGCCTATTCCAACTATACGTCCTGTTATCTGGTTACTCATCTTCAGCAAAAATTTTCTTGTCTGTTATTAAATCCCTGTTGTCATTCAGGAAACGGATGAATTCCTCACAATGATTTATTAATATGGGGATGTCTCGTTCTGGTACAAATGTGTAACTTTCGGTGTATGTGGATTTGAAATCTGTGATGTTGTACTCAAACAGCCTTACATCACTACCATTTTGCATCAGGCAATACGGATAAACCATGTGTTGCCAGTGGTCTTTGAACTTGCCCACATAGTAACTGCCGGTGGTCTTGATGTCATGTACTGACATAGGCATCAGTTCGTCTATATAACCATATAGAAGAACATCACCAAAACACGTTGGCAAAACTGCTTCAACCCGTTGCTGGGTTAATGCACCTTTGTAATAGTCGGCAAACTCGCGGCAGATTGAAATAGGGAAATTGAACTGTCGGCATTTATAGGTAGCTTGAAGTCCCGTTACAACTTGCCTGCCGTCCGGCATGCTGGATAACAGCCTTTCCACCTGTATAGTCTCTGACTTCCGGTTTTCAATCATGCAATCAATCACCTCATTGAAAGCTGTACCCTTGTCAGCTGCTTCACTGTCGAATGGGACACGGTTTATCGTGTCTATCAAACTTTGAAACTGCTTATCTCTGAACTCATCGGGGGTATGTGGGGGATTCTCGCTGAATCCCCAATACCTTTCATAAATGGCATCGCTTCTCAGATACCCGGTAAAGGCATCGAGAAGCGTTGCATAGAACTTGTATTTAGGCTGCTTGGTCTGCATAGGTCTTAGTCTCTTTGTCAAATATCAGTCCGAGGGCTTTTACTTTGGCTGAGAACAGACTTCTCGCCATCGCAAGTGAACTGCCGACATGTTCAAATTCATTAATTCTTGAAGCAAAATCGTTTGCAGATTGCGCATCTGTGATGAATTCAATGTTCTCTTTTATCTCTGCAATTACACGATCGTACTTCGCAGCTTCTTCTTTCTTTACCTGAAGCATATTCAGATACGGCTGGATTACTTTTGTCGTAATAAAGTCATTCTTTGCTGTCGGATTGCCGTTTTTGTCGAGAATGTTAGGCACGAACATTACGCCCGGCAGGTTGCAAGTGTTCTTTCCATCGTTGCGTGATGTGGGGTCAAAGGTAATGGTACGCTTCTGTATGCCATTCTCGTTGCGCATCTCAAGATAGCCCAGCAGGTCTAGCTCTGTTACGATAGAATTATATGATTTCTCACGTAAGGCCGGAATGAACACTGTATCATCACCGTCTTTTCGGGTATCACGGTGGGCAACAAACACCACGTTCTTGTTCAATGATGAAAGTGTGCGCGTCATCCAAGAAAATTCAGCGTTGATGCCGCCCCAGTCCCTGATTTGCGGCTGACGTGTTCCACACTTGTAAGTGATGATGAAGTCCATCATCTTGCCAATGGTATCAACCACTATTGTCTGATATGCCGACAGGTTTTCTTGCAACACCTGTTGTACATCCTGCCACGAACCGACCTGTACAATGTCTATGCCGTCCAAATGAGCCATGTTTACACGTTTAACACCATTGTCAAAGTCGAGCAATAATGGTTTTGGTGCGCTCAAAGCTACTGTCGTTTTTCCCATACCAGCTTGACCGTATATCATCATTTTTACTGTTGACGGGATTACTAATTCGTTTGATTTCTTAATAAGTGACATAATCCAAAAATTTTAGTTAGTATTGCATTAAAATGTTGTATGTTTCTTCTTCCAAGCGTGCTGTGTCAACTTCCACCTCAGAACCGTCTGAGGTGTCGAAGTCCACATCAATAACACTACATTCAGCATAATTGGGTATATGGCCTCCAGTAAGGTCCTTTTCGTGTTTACCATAGTCTACATACACGTCCATGCTGACGTAAACCATTTCGCCATTTCGGTCAATACGACCGTAGTCTTGTGTTGCACACTGAACAGCTAAAGACCTATAATCATCATCTGTCAGTTTCATAATTATTTTGATATTAGATTGTTCCAGAACTTAATAACATCTTTACCACAAGTGTGGCTAAAAAATAAAAACGCCACTACAAATGCGGTGGCATCGGCTGTGATTACTGCATGCGGCATTGTCGCAATAAGCAGAAAGATTGAAAGTTTCTTCATATTACATCGTTTATTAAACTACCGCCGTATCTCACGACATGAGCGGGTTGTGAATACTAAGAAAAACAAAAAGTGATAACATTCAGTGGTTTTTCACCACATGGTTACTAACATTAATTTGCCCCGTGCGCCCGGTTCAACCGCAGTCTCAAAGGACAGCGCAGGGATATAGATTGAATAAGGCATCAGCCAAAACGGTCGCCCAAACCGCACCCTTTATAACCTTTTCCGTCAGGATGGACATATTGCGTAGCATTTAGCCTCATCTTTGGTTCTTCAAAAGTTTACTCATGTAAACACATAAGCAGTTAGTTGCCCTATGCGATACCTATTTTTTCAGTCGCACCTGCTTATGATTTTGGCTTTATTGCGTTTTGTTGTATATAGCCCTACTCGCGTCCTCGCATACGGGTCATGGATTGTTAGTCTCGCCGTCTGCTTCGCTTTCGTATCCTCGATGTCAAAGAACACCTGTCACGTGTGGTGCCGCCGCTCTCGCTGCGTGTTACCGGTCTCAAACCGTCCCGGCACCATGATAATTATCCATCCACTCACGAAGCGCACTTTCTTTGAACACATGCCGCTTACCTTGCTTTACATGAGGTATTTCAGCAACCTTTTTGTACAGCGTGTTCAGCGGCATGCCCAACAGTTTAGCCGCCTCTTTTGCAGTCAGATACCGCTCAGGGGCTATCATCTGCGGCTTGAATCCGTTCTTCTCAAAGAGCCTGAACAGTTCTTCAGCTATCATGCGCGCTTCAGTCCTTGTCATATCACATACAAATTGAAATTAAATTGGCTTTTTTATAGCATCTGTACTCTTGCTTTTCAGTATCGAAATAAACTTGTACAGTGTCGTTTCGCTTACGGTTGTCGCCACTGGTAGCAGGTATTAGATTTTCTTTCAGCGTACCGTATGCTTCACGTATAGAACCGTCAACTTTCTGAAAATAGAATTTTACGATTCTCTGCTTCATCGCCGCCTTAAGCTTGATATTAGCCCAAGCCAGCTTCAATGCCTCGCTCATTGTAAAGCCATTTCGTTTTACAAACTGCCATGCAAGGCTCATAATATCGTGTAATACATTTCTTTTCATAATCGTGCTTTTTGATGTTAATACTCTTTTACATAGCCTTTCTCATAAGCCGTCTTGCGTATATGTTCAGCCAGCTCTGTGTCTGTTACATAGTTTAGAGCAAACTTCACTGTGTTAGGTGCGACTTGGCAATCAGCGGCCAGTTTCTTTGCGCACCCATACTTCAATTCGATTTTTTTTCTTTGTGGCATCGTTGTTCTATTTTATTTGTGTATATTTGCAGTCAAACGTTATAGAAACGTTGCTGATTTATTAATTCTGCTGCAAATATATACAGAATATCTGTATTTTCAAAATGTAATACATAAAATCTGTACCATATAAACGTAAATTAACTTTTGGTGCAGAACACACCTTATTGTAATAGAATGGATTTAAAGGATTTTGTAAGAGATACACTTGTCCAAATAACTGAGGGTGTAAAAGAAGCTCAAGAATATGTGAAAGGAAAAGGAGCCGTTATAAATCCCTCTAAATTTGGAACTATTGCTCCCAAAGCAATAATGAGCAAAGACAATGATGAAGTATCTGCTGTACAGAGAATAGATTTCTCATTGTCTTTACAACAGAATTGGGGAACAGATGGGAAAGTGAGTGTTGGTGTCCTTGATATAGGACATATCAAAGGAGAATATCAAAATATAAAAGAAAACAGAGTGAACTTCAGTGTGTTGGTTGTTCTGCCCACCGATAGCCATTAGGAAGAGTACGTAGAGAATAATCTCCTTTCTCTATATATGAGGAGAGTTCTTCAGCCATTCTTATAGCAGTCGAAACTTCTGTAGTTTCACTTACTAAATTACTATGAATAACAAGAGATATATACTTCTTTCTTTTCCGCCTGGATAGGAATGATTTTATCACTGCTCTTACATTCATATCTTTTAAACAAAACACCAAAAATAGGTACGAGCTATATAGGTGTATATTTTAGACCTCTTTTGAGGAATGTTTAACCAGATTGTATCCGCAACATCTCGTACTTGTCACGGCTACAAAGTTAGTACATTTTTTCTGTATTTTTAAATTAAAAAAGGAAATTTATGAGTTCTGTTACAAATAGATTTTTTGAAGTATTAAATTTAATCGGTGAAACACCTACGTCATTTAGTTGCAAAATTCCAAACATTACAACGAAGCAGAAGTTGTCTAATGCAAAAAATGGAAGAAATTCCATTCAAATAGATGTCGTAAGCTATTTATGTAGTACAAATGAAAAAGTTAATGCCGATTATATTCTTACCGGAAGGGGTAAACCTTTGAAAGATAGTATATTTGATATTCCAGAAACACAAGATGTAACACTTGTTAGTAGAGAAAACTATGATTGGGCAAAAAACAAGGGCTTACATTTATTACCACAAGTAAACTTTAAATTTGCTGCAGGCCAAACCCAGTTAGTAAATGCAACTGAAGATATAACAAGATATTGGTATTTACCTGATTGCAAGGATTGTGAAGGTGTTGCGCAAATTGTTGGTAATTCTATGTCGCCAACTCTTCCGTCCGGATGCTGGGTTGCCCTTAAGCGATACACACTTCCACATGAGAATCCGAATACAATACCATTTGGAAACATTTTCGGAATTGTTGTAGAAGATAAAGATACCGGAGAATATCATGGACACATAAAAGTGCTTCGCAGATATAAAGAATTATCGTTGGCTAATAAATATTGGATTGCTCATTCTATTAATACAGAAGAGTTTGATGATTTTGATATAGAAATATCTCAAGTTAGGGGACTATGGATTGTCAAACAACACATTGTAAGTGATACATTATTATGAAATTTAACCAATACCTTTGGAACCTATACAAGAACTCTCCTAACGGTAAGTCCGCAATATCCGAATTTTCAAACAGGGAAGAGTGGATTGAAGAAGAACGCCTTTTCGAGAAATACAACCCGAAAATCAAGGACGGATTCAATTCCGAAATGATTTGCGGAATACTAGAAGACTTCTGGTGTTATAAAATATCCGAATATGAAGGTATAGAATTAAAATCTCTTGATGATGCAGGAAAGCTGTATGAAGAAATTATCTCTACAGGGCTGACGATAGAATCAGAAGAAATTCTGAAGATTGGTGACTTTAGCCGAATGCTTGAGTTTGTACCGTTTTTATCAATGGAACTGAACTATCTGTTCGGAGAATATTTCTTCCCTTATATATACATTGACGAGTTCTGTCAGTTTACAAGACTTGCAGACTTCTTTGAAATCGAATTGCCTCCAATACCCCCAAAAGCTGATTATAAAGCCAGGTGTATGTATTATTGGGAGCTATGCATGGTATTCTATCGATTCAGAAAAGAGAATGAACTGACGCCAGCCGAGTTGAGTGCATTCATGTATGATTATGCTCCAAATCTTTTGGCAAAAGAAGATAATACAGATATGCCAAAGCCATCGGCTGCGTGGTTTATCGGAGGGATTATTGAAGGATATGGGACACATTGGACTACAGGCTTATGGCAGTCCAATAAAGACACGAAGAAGGGAGATATTCTTATCCACTATGAGACTTCTCCTGTGAGTGCAATTACCTACTTGTGGATAGCACAAGTAGACGGTGTGATAGATCCGTTCTTTCATTATTATAGTAACACCTGTATAGGGGACAGAATCGAAATTCCACATATATCTTTAAGGGAGTTGAAGTCCGACAGATATTTTTCAAGCCATCCGCTTGTTAGGAAGAATTTCCAGGGGGTGAACGGTTGGTCTGCTACAGGAAAGGATTATGCGGAACTTATGAGGATGATAAAATCTAAAGGATTTGATACAAGTAAGCTGCCACAGATTTATACCCCTTCCTTGCCGAAAGGAATAATTGTTAAGAACGAAAGAGATGTTGAAGTGAATCTGCTGGAACCACTGCTGAACAATATGGGATGGCAAGAGAATAAAGACTATATCCGTCAGTTGCCAATCCATGCAGGTAGAGGACACAGAATTTTCCCAGACTATGCGCTCCATTATAACAATAAGCCTGAAGAAGAAAGCGCGAAGGTATTGATTGAAGCAAAATATTACATGAAAAACAATCAGGAGATAGAATTGGCATTTCTTCAGGCATTCTCTTATGCCAAACTTCTGCTGTCTTCTGTAATCGTATTATGTGATAAGGAATGCATTCTAGTGTATGAGAAAAATAAAGGTTTTAGTAGAGACCGATACACGAAATATTATTGGGAGGATATGAAGGATTCGGATCTGTATAATGAATTAAAAAGAAGATTAAGTATCTGATTTATTTTTTTATGTCAATTTGTTCTTGCGGTAGATGCTTAACCTGGAGCAAATATGCAGAAAGCTACCTTGAGGATGCCTTACGGGCCGAGCTTGACATAAAAGGAGTCTATATTGTAGATGTAAAGGACTGTCAAATTGGTGACGGATGGGTGACAGGTAAACGCATAGGAAGAGCTTATAAGTAACGGTTATATAAGCATACGTTCTACCTATGTTCTACCATAAAATTCATATTATGTATATCTTATTGAATAGCAATAAAATACAATAACAGCACAAGTTCCAACGGAATCACAGAGAGGACTCCCTGAAGCTGAAGAACTGAAGCTTTCAGGGAGTTCTCTTATATAGCGACGCCATGTTCAAGCCATCACTTTTCTCAACTATTTATTTACATTCACATAAACGCCAGAAATATCAAGCGCAATACCCAAAAAAAGAAAAGGGCTACATAAAAAAGGAACTTGCTGGTTATAATAATGCAAACATGGTAGACGCTGCTGCCCCGGCATGTTTCACAGATTATTATTATAAAAATCTGCAAAGTGCATTTTGCCTGACTAAAGGATATCTATTAAATGGTTAAGGACAGTCTCTTGTGTTACAAAAAATAACCTTTTACAAACGTATAAAAGAATTACGACCTTACACCTTATATTAATATATAAAAAACGGGGGCATAAGTTACCTGCACTTAAGCCCCCGTTGTCTTTTAAATTACAACACTGTAGTAAAACTATAAAGCTTCACCCTGTAGTTGTATTTACCTGGAATACTGTTATCCAATATTAATAGTTCTCTGCCTTGATTTGGAAGAAGCTCTGCGGATGGTTGCAAACAGGGCACATCTTCGGAGCATTCTTGCCGATAACAATGTGTCCGCAATTAGCACACTGCCAGATGCAGTCGCCTTCTTTTGAGAACACCTTCTGGTCGTTAACATTGCCAAGCAATTTGCGGTAACGCTCCTCGTGAGCCTTCTCAATGGCTCCTACCATGCGGAACTTGGCGGCAATCTCCTTGAATCCTTCTTCTTCAGCTTCCTTTGCCATGCGGTCGTACATGTCAGTCCATTCGTAATTCTCACCGGCAGCAGCAGCCTCCAGGTTGCTTGCAGTGTCCTTGATGTCACCACCTTCAAGATACTTGAACCACAGTTTAGCGTGTTCTTTCTCGTTTCTTGCAGTTTCTTCAAAGATGTCAGCTATCTGCTCATATCCGTCTTTTCTTGCTTTAGAAGCAAAATATGTGTACTTGTTGCGTGCCTGTGACTCACCTGCGAAAGCCTCTTGCAGGTTCTTCTCTGTTTTAGTTCCTTTCAAATCGTTCATAATGTGTCGTCTTAAATTGTTATTATTACGTTATTTATACCAATTATCCGATATCTATCCAGCATCAACCAGGCGTTTTTATTACAAAAGATGATCTTAATCATACTAGCCTGATACATTTTGGGGTTGCAAATATACAGAATAAATCTGAATGGACAAATTATATTTATAATTTTAATCAAATTGTTATTTCACCACATATTGAGCGACTCATGTGTGTCCTGACAATCTTATTATCGGCAAACCTACCTTGCAAGCACATTAGTTTCGTCACAGCACATTCCACAGTGCTGTCATAGCCGCTTATAACCCCGGTGCTCTTAAGCCTGTAACCGGTGTCGTACCTTGACATTTCAACCGAACCAGCAAGACATTGGCTGATGTTAACTATCGTCACGCCGCGTTTGCTGGCCTGCTGCAATATTCTTGTAAGCCATTGCGCCTTGGGAGCATTGCCGCTACCGAAACTGCGCATCACTATCGAACGCAATTCAACGGCATCGAGCACATGGCGGATTATGTTCTCCTGGAGTCCGGGGAACAGCGAAAAGACAAGCACGTTGGGGTCGACGGCAGTATGCGGTATCATAGGCTTGTCGAAATCGGGTTTCAGGATATGCTCCTCGTGGTAAATTATATTAACGCCGGCCTCAGCAAGATGTGGGAAATTGAAAGACTCGAAAGCGTTGAAACCATCAGCGTTGGTCTTGGTAGCCCTGTTGCCCCTCAACAACTTTCCACTAAAATATATGCACACTTCGGGCACGATTGCAGTACCGTCTTCATGGCACGCCGAAGCTATTTCAATACTGGTGATGAGATTTTCCTTCCCGTCCGTTCGCAATTGGTTAACCGGCAACTGGCTTCCCGTGAGGATTACCGGCTTTGTAAGATTCTCCAACATAAACGACAAGGCCGACGACGTATAAGCCATCGTGTCCGTTCCATGCAAAATCACAAAGCCGTCGTAACGCTCGTAATTTTCAGTTATGATTCTGACAAGTTGCGACCAAAACCGGGGAGACATGTCGCTTGAATCTATTGGCTGCGTAAACTGATACGTTTCGATGCCTGTCTTAAGCATAGAAAACTCTGGCATGCAACTAACCAAATGGTTAAAGTCAAGAGGCTCTAACGCCCCGGTCTCAGGGTTCTGCCCCATGCCGATAGTTCCGCCTGTATAAATCAATAACACTCGGTTGTTTCTGTTTTTTATCATTTCCTGTTTTTGAAAAGAAGGGTTAACTGCGTTTATGTTTTTTATTTTGTGCAAATATAGCTTAAAATAATCTGAAATCAAAAAAATTACAGTATATTTGCATAAATATAATGACAAGCTATTAAATTATAATTAACTATTTAAAAAGAAACACTAATCATGAAGAAATTTATGGATGAAAACTTCCTGTTGGAAACCACGACCGCACAGGATCTATTTCATAATCATGCGGCAAAGATGCCAATTATCGACTATCATTGCCACCTTATTCCCGAAATGGTCGCAAACGACCACAAATTCAAAAGCATAACCGAATTGTGGCTCGGTGGAGACCACTACAAATGGCGCGCTATGCGTACAAACGGAGTTGAGGAAAAATACTGCACCGGCACAGAAACTAGCGACTGGGAGAAATTTGAGAAATGGGCAGAGACCGTTCCATATACATTCCGCAACCCACTCTACCACTGGACCCACCTGGAATTGAAAACAGCATTCGGCATAAACAAACTTCTAAGTCCGAAAACTGCACGCGAAATATACGACGAGTGTAACGAGAAACTGCAGCTGCCCGAATATACAGCCCGCGGTTTCATGCGCCGTTACAATGTTGAATGCGTCTGCACAACAGATGATCCGATTGACGACCTGAGATACCACAAACAGACCAGGGAGAGCGGTTTCGAGATCAAGATGATTCCGGCATGGCGTCCCGACAAGGCCATGGCAGTTGACAACGCCAAGAACTTTGCCGATTATGTTACACGCCTAGGCGAAGTTGCAGGAGTGACAATATCCAAATTCCAGGATTTGGTTGACGCCCTTCAGAAACGCCACGACTTCTTCAACGAGAACGGTTGCCGACTGTCCGACCACGGTATAGAGGAGTTCTATGACGAGCCTTACACAAACAGCCAGATCGAAACTATTTTCGAAAAGGCAATGCGCGGCCAAGACCTGTCTGAACTCGAGATACGCCAGTTCAAGCACTGCATGCTCACCGTATTTGCTGAAATGGACTACGAAAGCGACTGGACACAACAGTTCCATTACGGAGCCATACGCGACAACAACAGCCTCATGTTCAAAAAGCTCGGTCCAGACACAGGCTTCGACTCAATAGGCGAATTCAATACGGCAAAGGCTATGAGCCATTTCCTCGACAATCTGAATGCAAAAGGCAAACTGACCCGGACCATATTATATACGCTGAATCCATGTGCAAACGAAGTTATAGCCACCATGCTCGGCAACTTCCAGGACGGCTCATGCCCAGGCAAGATCCAGTTCGGTAGCGGATGGTGGTTCAACGACCAGCTTGACGGCATGACAAGACAGATGAACGCCCTCTCGGTGCTCGGACTGTTAAGCCGCTTCGTTGGCATGCTCACAGACAGCCGTTCGTTCCTGTCTTACCCACGCCACGAATACTTCCGCCGTCTGCTATGTAACCTGCTCGGCAACGATGTGGAAAAAGGCCTGCTGCCTGACGACAAGGAATCATTATACAGAATGGTTGAAGACATAAGTTATTACAACGCGAAGAACTATTTTAAATTTTAACAAACGAACTTAATTTATATGAGCCCCTTTTGCCTGAACCCCGCAATTCAGCAAAAGGGGCTTTTTTAAAGCATTTTGTTTTTAAATATTTGTGAATCTCGGAAAATAAAAGTATTTTTGCAAAGTTTTACGATTTTATCACAACACTCAAATTATGAAAAAGATACTAGGTTTAGTAGCGTCCGCCGTACTGTGCCTGCTTCTAGGAAGTTGTGGCAGCGGTAAAAACATTGCTTATTTTAAAAATGCCGACACAATTGACTTGTCAGCATCGAAAGGTCTTTTCGATGCAAGAATCATGCCTAAAGACTTGCTTACCATAACAGTAAGCACTACAGACCCCAAGGCATCAATGCCTTTCAACTTGTCTGTAACCAACACTTTGAATACGACAGGAACATTATATACCGGAGCCGGCGCCTTGCAAACCTACCTTGTAGACAACGATGGCTACATAAACTTCCCCGTAGTAGGAAAGGTAAAAGTCGGAGGCTTGACAAAACGCCAATGCGAAAACCGGATAAAAGAAAACATCCTACCATACATGTCTAAGAGCGAAAACCCGATTGTAACCGTGAAGATGGCCAGTTTCAAGGTAGCTGTAGCTGGTGAGGTAAAATCACCGGGAATATTCGTCGTGGACCAGGAAAAAATCAGTATAATGGAAGCATTGGCAAGAGCTGGTGACCTTACGATATACGGCAGGCGCGAGAATGTACTGCTGATGCGTGAAGATTCGACAGGCCAGAAGTCATTCCACAGAATAAACTTGAATGACGCGAACCTTATTAATTCACCTTATTATTATCTACAGCAAAACGACTACATATACGTTGAGCCAAACAAGGTACAAGCACAAAACTCAGCCATCGGTTCAAGCGTTACAATATGGTTCTCAGTATTAAGTGTTGTTACATCTGTAGCCTCATTGGTTGTCAACGTACTAAGATAACGATAAATTTATGTGTGGAATCGTCGGTTATTTAGGTGAGAAAGAGGCATACCCGATTCTCATTAAAGGACTTGGAAGACTTGAATATAGGGGATACGACAGTGCCGGCATGGCCTTATTAAGCCATGACGGTACTCTTAATGTATATAAGACAAAAGGCAAAGTTGCCGACCTTGACTCATTCTGCAAAGACAAGAATGTTTCAGGGACAGTAGGTATAGCACACACGCGTTGGGCTACACACGGCGAACCGTCGTCAATAAACGCACACCCGCACTATTCCGAATCCAAGACACTGGCGATAATCCATAACGGCATTATCGAGAATTATGCCGACCTTAAAAAGAAGCTCCAAAGCAAAGGCCTGACATTCCGTTCAGACACTGATACAGAAGTCTTGGTGCAACTGATTGAATATATTCAGACAAAAAAGAACATAGACCTGCTTGCTGCCGTCCAGCTTGCATTACATGAGGTTATCGGAGCATACGCCGTGGCTTTGTTGGACAAGCGGGAACCCAACCAGATTATTGCGGCTTGCAGACAAAGTCCATTAGTCATAGGAATTGGCGACAACGAATTTTTCCTGGCATCAGACGCCAGCCCTATAATAGAATATACAGATAAAGTTGTTTATCCGGAAGATGGCAGTATCGCCGTAATGAAAAAAGGCGAGGAACTTAAAGTCGTCAATATCTTCAACCGTGAATTAAGTCCTAAAATCCAAACCATAGACCTAGACCTGGGACAGATCGAAAAAGGCGGATACCCACACTTCATGCTGAAAGAAATATTCGAGCAACCCGAATGTTTGAAAAACTGCATGCGTGGACGCGTGAATGTTGAAGGTACGAATGTTGTTTTAAGCGCAGTAATTGATTATAGGAAACAGCTTCTATCTGCCAAAAGGATAATAATCGTCGGATGCGGAACGTCATGGCACGCCGGCCTTATTGGCAAGCAAATAATAGAGAAGCTTTGCCGCATACCTGTCGAGGTTGAATACGCGAGCGAATTCAGGTACAGGAATCCTGTCGTGTCGGCTAACGATGTCGTAATAGCCATATCACAAAGCGGAGAAACGGCAGACACATTAGCCGCCGTAAAACTAGCAAAGGAAAACGGTGCATTCATATATGGAATATGCAACGTTATCGGAGCAAGCATACCACGTTCCACAGACACAGGTTCGTACATACATGTCGGACCTGAAATAGGTGTTGCATCAACTAAAGCTTTCACTGGACAGGTTACAGTGCTGACCATGCTTGCATTGGCCTTGGCGAGAGTAAAGGGAACTGTAAGCAATGATACATACTTAGAGATAGTCAAAGAGCTTAACGCCATTCCAAAGAAAATGGAAGAGACACTTAAGCTCAACGACAGAATAGCATCACTAAGTAAGATCTTCACATACGCGAGAAATTTCTTGTACCTTGGACGTGGATACAATTATCCCGTAGCACTTGAAGGTGCGTTGAAACTTAAAGAAATAAGCTACATACATGCCGAAGGATATCCAGCTGCGGAAATGAAACACGGGCCGATAGCGTTAATAGACTCAGACATGCCTGTTGTAGTCATTGCCACACGTAATTCGATGTATGAAAAAGTTTTAAGCAACATTCAAGAAATCAAAGCCCGCAAAGGCAAGGTCATAGCATTAGTAACCAAGGGAGACAATACTATAAGCAAGATTGTCGACGAAGTAATCGAGTTGCCTGACACACGTGAGTGTCTTGAGCCATTATTGGCAACAATACCGTTACAGTTATTGGCTTACCACATAGCTGTATGCAAAGGTAAAAATGTTGACCAGCCAAGAAATCTGGCAAAATCAGTAACCGTTGAATAAACATTTAAAAATAAGTAAGCCGCCAAGGAAGCCAATCACGCAATAAATAAAGCAGTTTTGACTACATTTTGGTGGCACTTAATTTAAATTAGAATATCAAATGGAACCATTGAAGCATGAGTGTGGAGTTGCAATGGTAAGACTTCTCAAGCCATTGGAATACTACCAACAAAAGTATGGAACATGGATGTATGGGCTAAATAAGCTCTACCTGATGATGGAAAAGCAACATAACCGCGGACAGGAGGGAGCCGGAATGGCGTGCGTTAATCTCGACGCCGACCCAGGCTCTGAATACATGTTCCGCGAACGCGCAGAAGGTTCCAATGCTATCACGGAAATATTCGGTAACGTACAAAGGAATTTCAAGGATTTGACTCCTGAAAAACTCTCAGACGCTGAATATGCGAAAAAGAACCTGCTCTTTGCCGGTGAAATATATATGGGACACCTACGCTACTCGACCACGGGCAAGAGCGGTCTCTCTTACGTACACCCATTCTTAAGAAGAAACAACTGGCGGGCCAAGAACCTTTGCTTATGTGGAAATTTCAACATGACAAACATTGATGAGATTTTCGACAGTCTTGTGAAGCAAGGGCAATCACCAAGAATATACAGCGACAGCTATATTACGCTTGAACTAATGGGCCACAGACTGGACCGTGAAGTTGAACGCAACTTCGTCGAAGCCAAGTCAAAAGGCCTAAAGGACCGCGAAATAACACAATACATTGAGAACAATGTGAAGATGAGCAATGTTCTCAAATCAACAATGGCCAATTTCGACGGAGGTTACGTAATGTGCGGAATAACCGGAAGCGGCGAAATGTTTGCAATGCGTGACCCATGGGGAATACGTCCGGCATTCTGGTATAAAAACGATGAAATCGTAATCGTGGCAAGCGAACGTCCCGTAATGCAGACAACGTTTGATTTGGAATGCGACGACGTAAACGAACTTGAACCCGGATGTGCGCTTATCGTTAATAAGAACTGCGAAACATCCGTTGAACGTATACTCGAACAAAAAGGCGACTACAAATGTTCATTCGAAAGGATATATTTCAGCCGTGGCTCTGACAGGGACATCTACAAGGAACGGAAAAAGCTTGGAGAACAATTGACCGACAGCATACTCAAAGCCGTCGACTATGACATTGACCACACTGTATTCTCATTCATCCCCAATACAGCCGAAGTCGCCTTTTATGGAATGCTCGGAGGGTTTAAGCGCTATGTCAACGAGCAAAAGATAAACCTTATAATGAACATGGACCACAAGCCTTCATACCAAGAGCTTGAGCAACTCTTACATCAATATGTAAGAAGTGAAAAAGTGGCATGGAAAGACATCAAACTGCGCACATTCATTACGGAAGGAGCATCGCGTAACGACTTGGCATCACACGTTTATGACATAACATACGAGTCACTAGTCCCTTATGAAGACAATCTTGTAATAATTGACGACAGCATAGTACGCGGTACGACATTGAAGGAAAGTATCCTGAAAATACTCGACCACCTGCATCCTAAAAAAATAATCATCGTAAGCAGCTCGCCACAGATACGTTACCCCGACTATTACGGAATAGACATGCCTAGCCTTGAAGAGTTCTGCGTTTTCAGGGCAACAATTGAATTATTAAAAGACAGGGGCTTATACAGCATTATCGAGGACACTTACAATAAATGCAAGGAAGAGCTTAAGAAGCCTAAATCTGAAATGAGGAACTGCGTACGGGATATTTACAAGCCGTTTACAGTAAACGAAATAAATGAGAAAATCATTGAAATGCTTCGTCCTAGCGGCATGACGACCCCGGTTGAGCTTGTTTACCAGTCTATCGAAGGCTTGCACGAAGCTATTCCCGGCCACAAGGGTGACTGGTATTTCACAGGCAACTACCCTACGCCTGGAGGTGTAAAACTTGTCAATGAAGCATTCATCGAATATATAGAGAATGTTTATAAATTTGAACAAAAATTTTAATTCACAACCAATAACAGTACAAGCCCACGGCAGGCACTCGTGTCGTCCGTCGGGCTTTTTTCAGGAAATACGCATTCGGCGGATTCAATAGCAAAGCCTATCGGAACCAATGTTGCATCATTACATTTATAAAGCACGACAAAAAATGAGAAATGTAACTTTAGTATTGGAAGACGGAACGAAGTTTCATGGAAAGTCATTCGGCTATGACAATCCGGTGGCAGGTGAAGTTGTATTCAACACAGCCATGATGGGTTATCCGGAAAGCCTGACCGACCCTTCATACGCAGGCCAGTTGATGGTACTCACATATCCGTTGGTTGGTAACTACGGCGTACCACCGTTCACAGTAGAGTCAAACGGTATTGCTACTTTCATGGAAAGCGACAAGATTTACGCCTCTGCAATAATTGTCGCCGACTATAGTGAACAATACAACCATTGGAATGCAGCAGAAAGCCTTGCCGAATGGCTCAAGCGCGAGCATGTTCCGGGAATCACAGGTATAGATACCCGCGAACTGACAAAAGTACTGCGCGAGCATGGAGTCATGATGGGAAAAATCATATTTGACGACGAGCCTGACAATATACCTACAGCCAACTACGAAGGCGTAAACTTTGTAGACCAGGTTAGCTGCAAGGAAATTATACGCTACAACGAGGGTGCAGGAAAGAAAGTCGTGCTTGTTGACTGCGGCGTCAAGAACAATATCATAAGATGTTTGGTTGACCGTGGTGCCGAAGTAATCAGGGTGCCATGGAATTACGATTACACAAATATGGATTTCGACGGCCTATTCCTAGCCAATGGTCCTGGCGATCCCGACATGTGTGAAGACGCTGTAAACATAATACGCCGCCAGATGAGTATATCAACAAAACCTATATGCGGCATTTGCATGGGTAACCAGTTGCTGGCTAAAGCCGGTGGCGCAAAAATCTACAAGTTGAAATACGGCCACCGCTCCCACAACCAGCCGGTACGCCTTGTTGGTACTGAACATTGTTACGTGACAAGCCAAAACCATGGCTACGCCGTTGACAGCTCGACACTCGGCAACGATTGGGAAGAACTGTTTGTAAACATGAACGACGGCAGCAACGAAGGAATTCGCCACAAAACTAATCCCTGGTTCTCCAGCCAGTTCCACCCCGAAGCATGTTCAGGCCCGGTTGATACAGAATTCATGTTCGACAAATTCATCGATGCACTTAAATAAGGAGCAGCTTTACCACAAAGCACATAGTAACCGATAAAAGTTGTTGATTACATCAAAAAAACAAAAGCCATTATGAAATACAACGATATAAAGAAAGTTCTGCTTCTTGGTTCGGGAGCATTGAAAATAGGAGAAGCCGGCGAGTTCGACTATTCAGGCTCGCAAGCACTGAAGGCATTAAGGGAAGAAGGAGTCGAGACCGTTCTCATCAATCCAAACATCGCAACGGTACAAACGTCTGAAGGCGTAGCCGACCAGATATATTTCCTACCTGTACAGCCCTACTTCGTCGAACGTGTGATAGAAAAGGAACGCCCAGATGGAATACTCCTTTCGTTCGGAGGCCAGACAGCCCTGAACTGCGGCGTTGAACTATACAAGAGCGGAGTGCTCGAAAAGTACGGCGTGAGAGTACTCGGCACACCAGTCCAGGCCATCATGGATACTGAAGACCGCGAGCTGTTCGTCGAGAAACTTAACGAGATAAACGTAAAGACTATCAAGAGCGAAGCCTGCGAAAACATCGAACAGGCGCGCAAGGCTGCCGCCGAACTGGGCTATCCTGTAATCATACGTGCAGCCTACGCCCTTGGAGGCTTGGGCAGCGGTTTCTGCGACAATGAAGAAGAACTTGACCGCCTTGCCGAAAAGGCATTCTCGTTCTCACCGCAAGTATTGGTTGAAAAGAGCTTGAAGGGCTGGAAGGAAATCGAATACGAAGTTGTACGCGACCGCTACGATAACTGCATCACAGTCTGCAACATGGAAAACTTCGACCCGCTCGGCATACACACCGGCGAGAGTATAGTCATTGCCCCGTCGCAGACGCTCACAAACAGCGAGTACCACAAACTTCGCGCACTTTCAATCAAGATTATACGCCACATAGGCATCGTGGGCGAATGTAACGTGCAATACGCCTTCGACCCCAAGAGCGAAGACTACCGCGTCATAGAAGTAAACGCCCGACTCAGCCGCAGCTCTGCCCTTGCGTCTAAGGCAACAGGCTACCCGTTGGCCTTCGTCGCAGCGAAACTGGGCTTGGGATACGGCCTGTTCGACTTGAAAAACTCTGTTACTAAGACTACAAGCGCATTCTTCGAGCCGGCACTTGACTACGTAGTATGCAAGATTCCACGCTGGGACCTGAGCAAGTTCCGTGGTGTAGACCGCGAGCTGGGCTCGTCAATGAAATCAGTCGGCGAGGTAATGGCCATAGGCCGCAACTTCGAGGAAGCCATACAGAAAGGCTTGCGCATGATAGGCCAGGGCATGCACGGCTTCGTTGAGAACAAGGAACTTGAAATCGCCGACATCGACGAAGCACTGCGCGACCCGACCGACAACCGCATTTTCGTCATATCAAAAGCCATGCACCGTGGATACACCATCGACCAGATACACGAACTGACTAAGATTGACAAATGGTTCTTGTACAAGCTCAAGCATATCATCGACATAGACGAGACATTGAAACGCTGCAAAAGCGTCAACGTGCTTGACAAGGAACTGCTCCGTACTGCCAAAGTCTATGGCTTCACTGACTTCCAGATAGCCCGCGCCGTAGGCCTTGAGGCAGAACTCGGCAACATGGCCAAGGCCGGACTCGTAATCCGCCAGTTGCGCAAGAGCTACGGCATCCTGCCTGTGGTTAAGCAGATCGACACCCTTGCCGCCGAATACCCGGCACAGACCAACTACCTTTACGTGACCTACGCAGGAGTTAAGAGCGACATCACTTTCGAGCGCGACAAGCGTTCTATAATAGTGCTGGGCTCGGGTGCGTACCGCATAGGCAGCTCGGTAGAGTTCGACTGGTGCGGCGTCCAGGCGCTAAGCACGATACGCAAACAGGGCTGGCGCAGCGTGATGATCAACTACAACCCAGAAACCGTGTCGACCGACTACGACATGTGCGACCGTCTGTATTTTGACGAATTGACGTTCGAACGTGTAATGGACATCATAGACTTCGAGACTCCACATGGGGTTATCGTCTCGACCGGCGGACAGATACCAAACAACCTTGCCATGCGCCTCGACGAGCAGAACGTGCCCATACTCGGTACTTCGGCAAAAGACATCGACAACGCCGAAGACCGTGCCAAGTTCTCGTCAATGCTCAGCCGCAACGGCATAGACCAGCCTGAATGGAGCGCGCTGACATCCATGGACGACATACAGAAGTTCATCGACCGCGTTGGTTTCCCCGTCCTTGTACGCCCCTCATACGTACTCTCAGGCGCGGCAATGAACGTATGCTCAAACAACGACGAGCTTGTACGCTTCCTTAAACTGGCAGCCAACGTGTCGGAAGACCACCCTGTAGTAGTTAGCCAGTTCATAGAGCACGCAAAGGAGGTTGAGATGGACGCCGTAGCACGCAACGGCGAAATCATAGCTTACGCCATTAGCGAACACATCGAGTTCGCCGGAGTACACTCGGGCGACGCGACAATACAGTTCCCGCCGCAGAAGCTGTACTGCGAGACGATACGCCGCATCAAGCGCGTAAGCCGCAGGATTGCTGAAGAGCTGCACATAAGCGGACCGTTCAACATACAGTTCCTCGCACGCGACAACGACATCAAGGTTATCGAGTGCAACCTGCGCGCTTCACGTTCGTTCCCGTTCGTAAGCAAGGTGCTCAAAATCAACCTTATCGAGCTTGCCACGAAAGTAATGCTCGGCATACCTGTCGAGAAGCCGGATAAAGACCTGTTCGACCTCGACTACGTTGGTATCAAGGCCAGCCAGTTCTCTTTCAACCGCTTGCAGAAGGCAGACCCCGTGCTAGGAGTCGACATGGCCTCGACAGGCGAAGTTGGATGCCTCGGCGACGACACCAACACGGCCCTGCTGAAGAGCATGCTATCTGTAGGCCACCGCATACCTGGAAAGAACATATTGTTGTCAACCGGCGGAGCAAAACAGAAAGTAGAGACACTTGACGCTGCACGCCAGCTCGTAAGAAACGGTTACAAGATATACGCAACGGTAGGCTCGTCGAAGTTCCTGACCGAAAACGGAGTCGAAAACACCCTCGTATACTGGCCGTCTGACGCCGACAAGCATCCGCAGGCGCTCGACATGCTGCACAACCACGAGATAGACCTTGTTGTCAACATCCCCAAAGACCTTACGGTAAGCGAGTTGTCCAACGGCTACAAGATAAGACGAGCAGCCATCGACCTCAACGTGCCGCTCATCACTAACAGCCGTCTGGCTTCAGCGTTCATCAACGCCTTCTGCCGCGTCAAGCTCGAGGATATCGACATCAAGGCATGGAGTGAGTACAAATAATGATGTTTATTGGTTACCAAGCGTAACACGTTAGACATCAACAAAAATTTCAGCGGGATATTATCCGATGTGATAATATCCCGCTGATTTGTTTTTACAAAGACAAAGATGTTTCAACTATACTTCCCAAAAGACGGCATATTGCGTTGCAAAAGGTAACATCTTGAAGCGCAAAAGGTTGCCTTTTACAATACGAAAGGCAACCTTTTGCAAAACGGTATCAGAACTTTAGCAATTCCTCGTATATTCGCTGCACGGGCAGTCCCATGACATTGAAGAAACTTCCTGTTATCGATGTAACACCGATGTAGCCTATCCATTCCTGTATGCCGTATGCCCCGGCCTTGTCCAATGGCTTGTACTTTTCGACGTAATAGTTTATCTCGTCGTCCGTAAGTTCCTTGAATACTACATCAGTAACCACCGAAAAACGCCTCTGCCGCACTTCTGTCGTAAGGCATACGCCCGTCACCACATGGTGGGTCTTGCCGCTTAGCTTGCGCAGCATCAGTTTTGCGTCCTCCATGTCTTTCGGCTTGCCCAACACCTCGCCGTCCACAATGACAACCGTGTCTGCCGTTATAACGAGATTGCTTCCACCAAGCATGTCTTTGTAAGCACCCGCCTTCTCGGCCGCAATGTATTCGGCAATGTCCATAACAGGCAAGCCGGCAGGGTACGACTCGCTTACACCTTCAACGACCTTAACCTCAAAGTCAAGGTCGAGCCTTGCCAGCAGTTCCTTCCTGCGCGGACTGTTGCTGGCAAGGATAATATGATAATCTTTTCCCATCTTACTCATATCTTTATACTAACAAGTTCACCAACCGAAAGCCCGTTCGTCGGCAATCCACTTGCCCTGGGCGCGGAGAACCTGTTCTATGACATCACGTCCACACCCCCGTCCGCCTGGCACATGGCTGACATACCGGCTCACCGCCTTTATGTCGGGACAGGCGTCAGCCGGACAGCAGGGACAGCCGCAACGCCTCATAACCTCGTAATCAGGCACATCATCGCCCATGTAAAGAATCTCATCGTCAGTCCAGCCATACCTTGCGAGCAACTCCTCATACACATTAATTTTGACAGAACAGCCCATAAGTATGTCCTTGACACCTAACCGCTCGTAGCGCAGGCGCACGCTTTCGGTGGTTCCGCCGGTCATAATAACTATGTGAAGCCCAAGCTTGCACGCAAGCTGTATGGCATAACCGTCCTTTATGTTGACGGTACGCATAGGCTCGCCCGAAGGGTGTAACGGAACCGTGTCGCCGCTCAACACTCCGTCGACGTCGAATATCACGGCACGTATCTTTGTCAGGTCATAATTAATCATCAGCCCTACCCTTTCTTTGCGCTGCAAAACTTATGCTCATGCTCATATATTCGTAAATCTGCTTGAACATCGGATTATCCTCAAGCAGTTCCGACTGCGACCTGATGACATTCTTGTCGTACCTCACGGCCGGACCGGTCTGCGCCTCGCACGGCGGCATGAAATGCACCTTACGTGCAGTCTCGTCAATAAGGGGCAGCATAACATCGAACGGGAGGTTGTATTTATGCAGAATCTCAGACGAGATATCATAACAATGGTTGACGAAGTTGCATGCGAACACGGCAGCCAGATGCAGATGCCTACGCGCCTCTGAATCAACCACATACACACGGCTTGACACACTATTGGCCAATTCTGTGACAACAGCAAAGGCTTTGTCGTCGTTAGCCTCGATGAAACACGGGATACCACTGAAATCAACCTGCCTTGCCTTTGAAAAAGTCTGCATAGGATAAATAACGCCGTAGTGCAACGCCAAACCTTCAAAAATGCCGACAGGAACACTGCCCGCAGTATGCAAAAACACCTTGTCTGCCTTGCCACGGCATACCAATGGAACAATCTCGCCGATAACACTGTCCTTAAGCGCAACGATATAGACATCAGCATCCGGACTAATACAATTCAAATCCGTCACGGGCGTGCCTCCGAGCATGCCGGCCAACGCCGACGCCGACTCTTGCGTACGGCTGTACACCTGCAATATGTCATGCCCGGCATCGAGCAAAGCCTTGCCCAGGCAAGTTGCGAGGTTACCCGCACCTATCATAATTATTTTCATAACTTCTCTCAGTATTTATTTATATGGACGTTCTCCCACTTTAAAGATTCTTCATCATGACCTTCCTGGTCTTCCTTCTTACGGCCGAAACCTATCACACACAGCACACCAAGCCCGTCAGGAATGCCTAACGCTCCACGCACGACGTCCTCGGCCAAGGTCCCGTCACTCAGTCCGCGACCACGCATCTGCGCCCAACAAGAGCCAATACCGAGGTCTTCAGCCTGAAGCTGCATCATCAATGCAGCGATAGAGCAATCCTCAATCCAACAATCATTGCCAAGCGAATCGCCCGCAACAACCACGCCAAATGCCGCACCGCGCAAGAAATCAGCACCAAAGTCTTTGGCATCAGCAAGTTTCTCAAGCAATACCTTGTCGTCGACAACGACAAACTGCCACGAACGACGCCCCATTGACGAAGGCGACATCAACGCAGCCTGCAAAATAAGCCTTACATCTTCGGCACTAATATCACCGTCTGCAAACGCCCTGCAACTGCGGCGCCTGCATGCCAGATCTTCAAACTTGTTCATAATTATCCGAGTTTTCACTTTTCCAAAATACTCATGCGCAAAGGTAGGCAATAAGTAAATAATAAAGGCCAAAATCATCAGCGCTTATTGTTTTTTTAGAAAAGATTTGCTATTTTTGCGCTGTGAACGAGTATAGCGTCAATATCATCACCAAAGGGGAAGAACTGCCGCAAATGCAATGCACAAACTTCTTCCACAGCGTGGATTTGTTCAGGATTATCGAGAATACTCCCGGGCAAAGACCGTTCATGGCTGTAGCTTACGACGGCCGGGGCGACGTAGTGGGCCATATATTGGTAATGTTAAGGCGGAGAGGCTCGCTGATACCTCCTTACCTGTTCACTCAAGCCCGAGTATATGGCGAAGGCGAATACGCTACGGACTGTGACAAGGAGACCGTTTTCGGCTTGATGCTCAATAAAATAGTGAGAAAACTGAAATACGGCACATGCTTGTACATTGAGTTCAGCGACATTGGCTCCAAAATGTTCGGATATGCAAAATTCCGTGCCAACGGTTTTTTCCCGATACACTGGATGGAAGTTCACAATTCCCTGCACAGCATGCCACCGGAAAACAGGCTGACGCCGAAAATGGGAAGAAAGCTGGCTAAGGCAAAAGAAACAAAACTGGACACAACGATAGCAAATACCGATAAGGAGTACGACGTTTTTTTCAGAATACTAAAAGGATACGTATCGTTCAAAATACGACGCTTTATTCCAGACCCGAGCTTGTTCCGCAGGTTAAGGGAATATGGGAACTGTGACTTATTCATTACAAAATCTGACGGTAAGATAGTCAGCGGATGCATTTGCGTTTATTCCGAGGGCAACTGTTACTTATGGTACATGGCGTCCAAACGCAAACTACACATAAAGCGAGCCAACGCAATGACCGTATGGACGGCCATAAAACACGCTTACGACAACAAGTACCAACACATATATTTCATGGACGTAGGCCTTCCGTTCAAGAAAAACCGCTTCCGCGAATTCATTCTCGGTTTCGGCGGCAAGCCGGTAGGCAAATACCGCTGGTTCCGCTGTTCATTCAGGTGGGTAAACAAACTGCTGTCGTGGATTTACCGCGATTAGCCATTAACATGAGAATCGATTGCCGACAGCGGGAAACCATAAAGAATACGTCCAATTACAATAATCTTTCCCCTCTTTCGTTATATACAAAATGGAAAGAATTCGATTAAGCATCATAATAACGTTGCTTTTATGGGCCATCGGCGCCAAAGCACAGACATTCACCCTGCAAGGCAAAGTAACTGACAGCCAGATGAACCCCATAGAGCTCGTCACTGTATCCGTTGTCCAGCAAGGCAAAATGACAATGACCAACCTTAAAGGCGAATACTCGCTCACGCTGCAGTCTGCCGACAGCGTAGTCGTAAGGTATTCAATGGTTGGATATAAGACAAAGACACGCGTGCTGCGCAAGCCACGCGGCAAGCAGACCCTGCTGATACAATTGTTTGAAGATGGCCTGCTGGCAGGCATAACTGTCACCGGACAAAAGGTGCAGACCGACATGAACCAAAAGCTCGACGTAAAAGACATGCGCAATACGCCAAGCGTTACAGGCAACGCCGTAGAAGAAATGATACAGGCGCAAGCCGGTGTGTCGACACACAGCGAGCTATCGTCACAATACAATGTAAGAGGTGGAAGTTTCGACGAAAACAGCGTGTATATCAACGATGTTGAGATTTACCGCCCGTTCCTTGTGCGCAGTGGACAGCAGGAAGGACTGTCCATAATCAATCCCGACATGGTTGAGAACGTTACATTTTCCACCGGCGGTTTTGACGCAAAATACGGCGACAAGATGTCGTCTGTTCTCGACATAAAATATAAAAGGCCTAAGAAATTCGAAGCCAAGGTGTCAGGCAGCCTTCTGGGTGCGAATGCATACATTGGTGTCAGCAACAAGAAGTTTTCATGGAGCAACGGCCTGAGATACAAGACTAACAAATACCTGCTGGGATCACTCGAGACAAAGGGTGAATACCGTCCTACATTCCTCGATTACCAGACATACCTCACTTATACTCCAGACTCGCTGTGGTCTATCGAGCTTATGGGCGACGTGTCTGAAAACCATTATGACTTCTACCCCGAAGACAGGGAGACATCGTTCGGAACGATGGAGAATGTCAAGTCGTTCAGAGTATATTTCGACGGACAGGAGAAAGACATTTTCCGTACATATTTCGGCTCACTCGGCATAACACGGCGTTTCGGCAAAAATACCAAAGTATCGCTGACAGCCTCGGCATTCCACACCAACGAACAAGAGAAATATGACATACAAGGACAATACTGGCTAACGCAAACCGAAACCAGTGAAAACCTCGGAGTTGGCACATACGCCGAGCACGCGCGCAACTATCTTGAAGCGACAGTTAAAAGCTTTAAGGTTGCCGTAAGCCACAAAACACGCCAACACGACTTGCAAGCAGGACTTACATACAAGATTGAAAGCATCAAGGAACGCAGCAAGGAATACGAAATGCGCGACTCAAGCGGATACAGCATTCCCCATACAGGAGAAGACCTTTACATGATTTATTCGCTCAACGCCAGAAACCGTCTTGATGCCAACCGACTTGAAACGTACATACAGGACACATGGCGTTTTGCAAGCCGCGGAGGGCACACTCATTTCACACTGAACTACGGCATACGCTTCAGCCATTGGAACTATAATAAGGAAAGCATTGTAAGCCCACGCATGTCGTTAGGCATAATACCATCGTTCAACCACGACGTAACTATACGCCTGGCAACAGGTATCTATTACCAGGCACCTTTTTTCAAAGAGTTGCGCGACACAACAACCGTAAACGGTGTAACACAAGCCACACTGCGGCGCGACATAAAGAGCCAGCGCTCAATACACTTCATTGCCGGCTTCGACTACCGCTTCAAACTCGGCGGACGTCCTTACAAACTTACTGCTGAAGCCTACTACAAGGCTTTGGCCAATATCGTGCCGTACACCGTGAACAACGTAAAAATAACCTATGACGCCAGCCACCAGTGCAGCGGACACGCCACCGGATTGGACTTAAAGTTATACGGCGAATTCGTACCAGGCACCGACTCGTGGCTGAGCCTGTCACTGATGGACACACGAATAAACATCAACGGTCAGAGCATACCTATGCCGACAGACCAAAGATACTCGCTCAACCTGTTCTTTACAGACTACTTCCCAGGCACCGACCGTTGGCGCATGTCGCTCCGTCTTGCCTATGCCGACGGTCTGCCGTTCAGCGCACCGCACAGTCCGCTCGACCAAGCTCCATTCCGCGCACCGGCATACCGCCGTGCAGACATAGGCATGAGCTACCGCCTGTTAGGCAACGACGAACAACGGCGCAAGTCAATATTCAAAAACATCTGGCTTGGTGTTGACTGCCTCAACCTGTTCGGCATCAATAACGTAAACTCATATTATTGGGTTACCGACGTCACCAGCCAGCAATACGCCGTGCCAAACTATCTGACAGGCAGGCAGTTCAACGTAAGGGCGACTTTCGAATTCTGACGAAAGGACATTATCGCACACCTCTGTACCCCATAAGCCGTATCCCGGCGTTGGGAAACTTTACCCTATAATAAACCTCACGACCAGCAGTTGCACTATTTTTTATAATAAATTAATATTACAAATTACGCCATTGCCCGTCATAAGGAATAAAAAATAAAACTACTAATATTATGACCTATAACGAAATTGGAAAAACAGGAATGCGTGTGTCTAACCTTGGCTTCGGAGCTTCATCACTCGGAGGAGTGTTCCACGACATATGCGAGGCTGAAGGAATAAAGGCCGTACACACGGCCGTAGACAACGGCATAAACTTCATCGACGTATCTCCTTATTACGGACACTACAAAGCCGAAACCGTACTTGGCAAGGCTCTTAAGGAAATCCAAAGGGACAAATATTACCTGTCAACAAAAGTCGGACGTTACGGCAAAGACGGCGTAAACACATGGGATTATTCGGCAAAACGCGTCACTGACAGCGTGTACGAAAGCATGGAGAGACTTAATATCGACTACATTGACTTAATAAATGTGCACGACGTTGAGTTTGCCGACCTTAACCAAGTTGTAAATGAAACCCTGCCTGCATTAACCAAATTGCGTGACAAAGGCGTAGTCGGACACGTTGGAATAACCGACCTGCAGCCCGAAAACCTGAAATGGGTAATTGAGCACGTTCCCGCAGGCACTGTCGAATCAGTATTGAACTTCTGCCATTACTGTCTTAACGACGAGATGCTTAACGACTATTTTGACTTCTTCGAGTCAAACAACATTGGAATAATCAATGCGTCGCCATTCTCCATGGGTCTGCTTTCGCAGCGCGGAGCGCCCGACTGGCACCCGGCACCCCAATCACTGAAAGACGCTTGCAAACGTGCCGCAGAGTATTGCAACACGAAAAACTACCCGATAGAGAAACTGGCAATACAGTACTCAACCAACAATTCACGCATAGCAACGACACTCTTCAGTTCAGCAAATCCGGCTAACGTACTGAAAAACATCGGATACGTGAACGAGCCGATTGACAACGAACTGGTAAAGGAAGTTCAGGAAATCATAGGCGACCAGATGCGTGTACGCTGGGCAAACACATAATAATCATACAGTTTGGGCCCTACGGATTGTGAGGACTTCACGTCTTACACAATCCGTAGGGCCCGAAAACCGGAATAACAGCATTATCATGACACAAACTATAATCGACGCGCACTCGCATTTGTGGCTGCGACAAGATACCGAATGGAACGGCATGCCCGTAACCACACGGCGTAACGGCCGCTCGTTCTTCCTTACCGAAGAGGTGCAGATGCTGCCACCGTTCATGATTGACGGACGTAACACGGCAGAGGTGTTCCTTTCAAACATGGACTACGCCCAAGTAGGCGGAGCCGTGGTGGTTCAGGAGTTCATTGACGGACTGCAGAACGACTATCTCGAGGAGGTAAAAAACAAATATCCCGAACGATTCTTCGTGTTCGGAATGTGTGACTATTTCAAGCCTGGATTTGTCGACGAAGCCGCAAACCTTGTACGACGCGGCTTTAAAGGTATTGCCATACCAGGCCACAGGCTCATACTTAACGACCGCAGAGTCAAACTGAATTCAGATGAAATGATGTCGCTTTTCCACTTGATGGAAGACAACGGGATGATACTATCCGTATGTCTCGCTGAAGAAAACCTACAAACGGAAGAGATGCGCGAAGTAATACAGGAATGCCCCAACCTCAAAATAGCCATCGGCCATTTCGGAATGGTTACGACGCCTGGATGGGAAAAGCAAATCGAGCTGGCCCATTATGACAACGTCATGATTGAATCAGGCGGCATAACATGGCTTTTCAACAAGGAATTCTATCCGTTTGCAGGAGCCGTAAAGGCCATAAGGCAGGCCATCGACATGGTAGGCGCTGACAAGCTGATGTGGGGTTCAGACTATCCACGCACGATTACGGCAATAACTTACAAGATGTCTTACGACTTTATATGCAAGTCAGACGAGCTTACCGATGAGGAAAAAGCATTGTTCCTCGGAGAAAACGCCCGCAAGTTCTACGGATTCGGCGAACTACCCGAACTGCCATACGTCAAGAACATGTCTGAATAAACTTACCAATAACAACTACAACAATACCATAACTACCTAAGACAAAAATGCAAAAGAATAATTACACGGTGCCATTGACACTCATATTCTGCCTGTTCTTCCTCTGGGCGATAAGCAGCAACCTGCTTCCCACTATGATCAGGCAGCTGATGAAAACGTGCGAGCTGAACACGTTTGAAGCGTCGTTCACGGAATCGGCCTACTGGCTTGCGTATTTCATCTTCCCGATACCGATAGCCATGTTCATGAAACGCTACAGTTACAAGGCCGGAATAATATTCGGCCTGTCATTGGCTGCATGCGGCGGACTATTGTTTTTCCCGGCTTCACTTATCAAGACGTATTGGGTATATTTGTGCGTATTCTTCATCATAGCCACAGGCATGTGCTTCCTTGAGACCGCCGCAAACCCTTACGTGACGGTACTTGGCAAGCCTGAAACCGCAATCAGACGCCTAAACCTTGCCCAATCATTCAACGGTTTGGGAGCGTTCATCTCTGCAATGTTCCTGAGCAAGCTCGTGCTGAGCGGCAACAACTACACACGCGAAACATTGCCGGCCGACTATGCAGGAGGTTGGGACGCATACATACAGCAAGAAACCGAGGCCATGCGTCTGCCATATTTGATCCTAGGCTTAATGCTTATAATTGTGGCATTGGTCTTTGTATTCACCAAGTTCCCCAAAATAGCAGACGAACAAAACACCGGCAATAATAATAATGAAAAAGAAAAGCTGATTGACTTCGGCGCACTAAGGCACCACAACCTGCGCTGGGGAGTAATAGCACAGTTCTTCTACAACGGCGGCCAGACAGCCATCAACAGCCTCTTCCTCGTTTACTGCTGCGTGTACGCAGGACTCGACGAGGACACAGCCACAACATTTTTCGGCATATACATGCTGGCGTTCCTTGCCGGCAGATGGGTCGGCACGGCACTGATGGTTAAGTTCAGCCCGAGGCGCATGCTGCTGTTCTACTCGCTCATGCTCATGGTCTTGTGCGTCATAATAAGCATTTTCGGCGGATACGTGGGCCTTTACGCTATGATAGCAGTATCGTTCTTCATGTCAATCATCTACCCCACACAATTCTCAATGGCCCTTCAGGGACTTGGCAACCAAACAAAGAGCGGCTCGGCTTTTCTCGTTATGGCAATAGTCGGCAACGCATGCCTGCCGCAGTTGACTGCATACGTAATGCACGTGAACAGCCATTTTTACCAGATAGCTTATCTTGTACCCATGGTATGCTTCGGGTTTTGCGCATATTACGGCTGGAAAGGATACAAACAATAACCTTAAGCCGGCAAGGATTACGAACGGAATATAAAAATACATAACTACTAAATAATAAACAATGAAAGCAGTACGCATTGCAAAACCTATGGAAATAGGCGTAGCAGAAATTGAAAAGCCGGCTATAAAGGCTGGCGAAGTGTTGGTAAAAATAAAGTATGTGGGCTTTTGCGGTTCAGACCTCAACACATACCTCGGTCGCAACCCCATGGTCAAGATGCCGGTTGTGCCAGGCCATGAGGTAGGCGCCGTTATTGAAGAAGTGGGCAGCGACGTTCCTGCCGAACTGAAAAAAGGAATGACCGTAACCCTCAACCCTTACACCAACTGCGGCAAATGCTCGTCATGCCGCAACGGACGCTACAACGCATGCGAGCATAACGAGACACTCGGCGTGCAGCGCCAAGGCGTGATGTGCGAGTACGCCGCCCTGCCCTGGCAGAAGGTAATACCGGCAGAGGGAATCCCCGTACGCACCTGCGCCCTCATAGAACCCATGAGCGTAGGTTTCCACGCCGTTTCACGCGCCGAAGTTACAGATAACTCAACGGTGATGGTAATAGGCTGCGGAATGGTTGGTCTCGGAGCCGTAATGCGTGCGTCGCTGCGCGGAGCAACCGTAATCGCCGCCGACATAGACGACGAGAAACTGGCACTTGCACGTGAAGCCGGAGCCACATACACAATCAACACCATGACCGAAGACGTGCATGTGTGCATCCAGCAAATAACCGAAGGATACGGCGCCGACGTTGTAATCGAGGCCGTGGGCAGCCCCGCCACTTACGTAATGGCTGTCAACGAGGTGGCATTCACCGGAGTCGTGGCTTGCATCGGTTACGCAAAAAGCGACGTTTCGTTCCAGACAAAACTGTTCGTACAGAAGGAACTTGACATACGCGGCTCACGCAACGCAACGCCGGAAGACTTCCGCGCCGTAATCAACTGCATCAGGACAAACCGCTATCCCGTCGAGAAGTTCATTTCGCGCGTAGTGGCTCCCGAAGGAGCTGCCGAGGCAATGAAGCAATGGAGCGAGCAACCCGGCAAGGTGTTCAGGATACTTGTCGAGTTCTAAGCCCGCCAGTAACACAACAAGCTTGCACGTACCGCCTCAGGCGCAATACACGCTGGCAAAAACAGACAAGACAAAAAGCCAGCCTTATCATGGCGGGCTTTTTTGTTAACCTTACGTTCCGGCAATACGGCGTAAGGCCTATGAAACGGCGGTGAAAAACAGACGCCTTTCCAAAAGGCCGTGTTTTACAACGCAAAAGGCAACTTCTTACGCTGCAAAAGGTAACCTTTCACAAGCTGAAAGGTTACCTTTTGCATTTCATCCGTCCATAATCCTGCAAGTCAAAAGGGCTGTTACTGTAACAAGCAAAACAACAGCTTGGCTGTCAATAAGTTACAGAACAGGCAACATTACATCACGAAAACATCACCTTACCAATAAAAGACGGAACGGGAAAACAGTTGTTTCAGAATTAAATCGTTGTATTGCAAACATTCCGCATAACGGCTGAAACCGCAAAATCGCATTCAGCACCCAACCTGTATGACAGGCGTTAATCATACATTAGAAATTTTATCAGATTTTTATTGGGCGGTTACGACAAAAATTTTTATCTTTGTGCGGATAAAAAAACATCACTTGAACCCTAAACATCCACGATGTTAAGTTGTGGGTGGATAAATATGAAAAACTGAATGCAATACGTCGTATTACCGGAAGAAAAGACACGAAAAGTGTCATTTTATTTGGCAATGGAGGAATATGTAGCCCGCAACGTACAGGGCGGAGATTACTTATTCTGCTGGCAAGTCACCCCTTCGGTAATCGTAGGGCGCAACCAGTTGATAGCCAACGAGGTTAATCTTGATTACTGCCGCCAACACGATATAAGCCTGTTCAGGCGCAAAAGCGGCGGCGGATGCGTGTATGCAGACAATGACAATGTGATGTTTTCATTCATCACGGCCGACGACAACGTGGGTGTAGCCTTCAGCCGATACATTGGTGCCATGGTGCTTATGCTGAAAAGACTGGGTGCTGACGCTTCGGCATCCGGACGCAACGACATCATGGTAGATGGCAAGAAGGTGTCCGGAAATGCCTTCTACCATCTTCCCGGACGCAGCATTGTACACGGAACGATGCTTTATGACACCGACATGGACAACATGCTGCAAAGCATAACGCCAACAACCGACAAGCTGCAAAGCAAGGGAGTAGACAGCGTGAGACAGCGAATAGCACTGCTCAAAGACTATCTGGACCTGGACATCGACGAATTCAAAAGCTATATCAGGAAAGGATTGTGCAGCGGCGAATACGTTCTCACGGAAACTGACGTAAAGGAAATCGAGGACATAGAACGACGCGTCTACCTGACGCGCGATTTCATTTTAGGCAACAATCCACGATATACGCTTACGAAACGCTGCAGAATAGAAGGTACGGGAAGTCTCGAGGCACACATCGAGATGAAAGGCGAAACCATAAGGAAAGTCGAGTTGATTGGAGACTTCTTCGCCATAGGCGACGTCAACTCGTCAATACTCCGCAGGCTTGAGAACGTCAGGCTCGACAGGACAGACATAAGCAATGCACTGCCTGAAAGGCTTGACGACATAATCATGAACTTAAAGAAAGACGACTTCGTAAGCCTGCTCACTGATGAGAACTTTTAACTACATGGAAAAATACATAACCAAATAATTATTATGGAAAACAAAAGAACCTGTCTTTACGACAAACACGTAGCCTTAGGCGCACTGATGAGCCCGTTTGCAGGCTTTGACATGCCAATCCAGTATTCATCAATAATAGACGAGCACAATGCCGTGCGCAACGCATGTGGCGTGTTCGACGTTTCGCACATGGGCGAAGCGTTAGTTACCGGCCCCGACGCCGAAAAGTACGTAAACCATATATTCACAAACGATACCAACGCGATAGAAGCCGGACAGGTGCTCTACGGCATGATGCTATACCCCGACGGCGGAACGGTTGACGACCTGCTGGTCTACAAAATGGGCGGCAACGAATTCTTCCTTGTCATAAACGCCTCAAACACAGAAAAGGACGTCGAGTGGATGAAAGCCAACACTGAAGGGTTTGACATCAAGGTAGAAGACGTATCGGCACGCTACGGACAGCTGGCCGTACAAGGTCCTGAAGCCGAGCGTGTGGTCGAGGAAGTGCTCGGACTTGCCTGCAAGGAGCTCACATTCTATACATCCAAAAAGGTAAACATTGACGGCAAGGAGGTTATTGTCAGCCGCACTGGATATACTGGCGAAGACGGCTTCGAAATATATTGCGCCCCCGAACTTATAGCTGAATTCTGGGACAAGCTGATTGAGAGCGGACGCTGCAAGCCCTGCGGACTTGGTTGCCGCGACACATTGCGCTTCGAGGTAGGCCTGCCACTCTACGGCAACGAACTGAGCAAAGACATAAGCCCTGTCATGGCAGGTCTGAGCATGTTCTGCAAGCTGGACAAGCCTGAATTCATAGGTAAGGAAGCCGTTGCCGCACAGAAGGCCGAGGGCGTAAGCCGCAAGGTAGTGGGCATAGAGCTTGAGGGACACGCCGTTCCGCGCCACGGATACAATGTTGTATGCGAAGGCAATGTGGTCGGTACAGTAACGACAGGCTACCAATCAATCTCGACACAAAAGAGCGTATGCATGGCATTGGTTGACGCAGCTTATTCAAAACTCGGCACACAGCTTGAAATACAAATCCGTAAAAAGACCTTCCCCGGAACTGTTGTAAAGAAAAGGTTTTACGACAAGCATTATAAGAAATAACAATACAGGCAGACCGGCAACGGTCATACAACAAGACAGAAACATATAATATAATTATAAAAAATAAAATATCATGGCAAAAGTTATTGAAGGACTTTATTATTCAGAGTCTCACGAATATGTGAAAGTAGAAGGAGAATACGGCTACATCGGCATCACCGACTACGCCCAGAACGCATTAGGCAACATCGTATATGTTGACATGCCCGACGTTGACGACGAAATCGAAGCAGGTGAAGAGTTCGGCGCAGTAGAAAGCGTAAAGGCAGCCAGCGACCTCATGTCGCCAGTAAGCGGAACAGTTGTTGAGGTGAACAGCGAACTCGAAGACACTCCTGAACTCATCAACCAGGATGCTTACGGCAACTGGATTGTGAAAGTTGAGTTGTCAGACAAGGGTGAACTCGACGGCCTCATGGATGCCAAAGCATACGAGGACTTCTGCAACAACAACTAAAAACACAAAACAAAGTTGCAAAACAGTGGGGCAGCCGTCAAAGCGGCTTGCCCCCTATACTCTTTAGAGCATTTACGTTTTCATCCATCCCTTAACCTTATATTCTTAACACGCATAACCAAATGGCATTTAAATATTTTCCCCATACGGAGCAAGACGTCAAGGACATGCTGGCTCGCGTGGGTGTAAAGTCGCTTGACGACTTGTACGCCGACGTGCCCGAGCAGATACGATTCAAGGGCGACTACGACCTGCCCGAAGCTATGAGCGAGATTGAAGCAAGGCAGTTCTTTGACAACTTGTGCCGTAACGACAAACAGCTAACGTGTTTCGCCGGCGCAGGCGTCTACGACCACTACACTCCGTCCATAATTCCGTACATCGTGGAACGGTCGGAATATCTTACAAGCTACACCCCGTACCAGGCAGAGATTTCCCAGGGAACGCTACACTACATCTTCGAATACCAGACGATGATGGCACGCCTGACGAACATGGACATTTCAAACGCGTCAATGTATGACGGCACCACAGCCACTGCCGAAGCTGTGATAATGGCCGCATCGGTGGCAAAGAAGGCAGACACAGTACTCGTATCTGAAACCGTCGACCCTAAAACCATTGACGTAATCAAGACATACGCACACTTTCACGGCATCAAGATAGAAGTAATAAAACAAGACAACGGAGCCACCGACAATGCAGGAATGAAGAACCGCATCAACGAAGGCGGAGTTGCAGGCATAGTTGTGCAACAGCCCAACCGTTACGGCATCATCGAAGATTATGACGGAATGGCGGATGCTTGCCACGAGAACAAGGCCCTGTTCATCATCAATTCTGTCGCAGCAGACCTGGCTTTGTTAAAGACACCAGGCGAATGGGGTGCCGACATAGCAGTCGGCGACGGCCAGTCACTTGGAATTCCCATGTCGTTCGGTGGTCCGTATATCGGATACCTATGCTGCACTGAGAAACTGATGCGCAAAATGCCGGGACGCATTGTCGGAGAAACAACAGACAACCGCGGCAACCGGGCGTTCGTACTGACCCTGCAAGCACGCGAACAGCACATCAGAAGGCAAAAAGCCACCTCTAACATTTGTTCAAATGAAAGCCTTATGGCCTTGTACGTAACCATTTACATGTCTGTAATGGGTAAACAAGGACTTAAAGAAGCAGCCGAATTATCATACGCAGGCGCCCACTATCTGTGCGACAAACTTGTCGGAACAGGGCACTTCCAACTGTCATACGACCGTCCGTTCTTCAACGAATTCTGTGTAAAATACGACGGAGACGTAGATGCATTACGCAAGAAATATGAAGACGCAGGAATACTTGGAGGCGTAAAGATCAGCGATAATGAAATCATGTTCGCCGTAACCGAACGTAGGACAAAAGAGGAAATAGACAGACTTGTCGAACTTTCCATTTAATAACCAAGGAAAAACAGAAGGATTATGAATAATAAACTTTACGGCAAACTGATATTCGAACTTTCCCACGAAGGAAGAAAAGCTTATTCATTGCCGAAAAACATATTTGGAGATTATCATCTGCCTGCCGAAATGAAGCGTGAGGTTGACGCCGAACTCCCCGAATGCGACGAGCTTACCATCGTGCGCCACTACACTAATCTGAGCGGCAACAACTTCGGAGTTGACAACGGATTCTATCCTCTGGGCAGCTGTACGATGAAATACAACCCGTACATCAACGAGGAAATGGCGGCTAGACCCGAATTTTCCGCCATCCATCCGGCACAGCCTGACAATACATGCCAGGGCGCGCTGGCCGTTTATTACAACCTGCAAAAATCATTGTCTGCAATCACCGGCCTGAGCGAATTTACCCTTAATCCGTTCGCAGGAGCACACGGCGAGTTGACCGGACTGATGATTATCCGTGCATACCACGAAAGCCGTGGCGACAACAAACGCGTTAAAGTAATCGTGCCAGATTCAGCCCACGGTACCAACCCCGCCTCGGCAGCCGTCTGCGGACTTGAAATAGTGGAGGTGAAGAGTAAGTCTGACGGCACCATCGACATCGAACACCTGCGCAGACTGCTCGACGACACGATTGCTGCGATAATGATGACCAACCCCAACACGCTCGGACTCTTCGAACCGGGAATACCGGAAATAGCCAAAATTGTACACGAATGCGGAGCGTTGCTATACTACGACGGAGCCAACCTCAATCCTATGCTGGGAGCATGCCGCCCCGGCGACATGGGTTTCGATGTTATGCACATCAACCTGCACAAGACATTCTCGACTCCACACGGCGGTGGCGGCCCCGGCTGCGGTCCCGTAGGAGTAAGGCAAGGACTTGAAAAATTCCTGCCAAAACCCAAGGTCGTGAAAAACGGCGACAGGTATGAAATCGACGCCGAAGGTGCAGACGCAATACACGTTGGCGCGTTCTTCGGCAACTTCGGTGTGGCAGTGAAGGCTTACGCATACATTCTGACACTCGGCCGCGAGAACATGAAGATGGTAGGTCCGTTGGCAACACTTAACGCCAACTACATTAAAGAGTGCCTGAAAGACGTTTACGAACTACCAATAGAAGGCTTGTGCAAGCATGAATTCGTATTCGACGGACTCAAGGACAAGAGCACAGGAGTGACCACAATGGACGTCGCAAAACGTCTGCTCGACTTCGGCTACCACGCCCCGACAATCTATTTCCCGCTGCTTTTCCACGAAGCAATGATGATAGAACCGACAGAAACGGAGGGGAAAGACACAATCGACGGTTTCATAAGCATTATGCGTGAGATTGCGCGTGAAGCAAAAGAAGACCCAGAGGTGGTTAAGAGCGCGCCACACAACGCCCCGATAGGACGCGTTGACGACGTACAGGCGGCAAAACATCCTGTCCTGAAGTTCCAAAAATAATCATTTTTTTGTACAGTAAGTTTATGCGGAAAGCTCCAATCCGCATAAACTTATTGTCTTTTACATTAATAATTAAAGTCACCTTCCGAAAAATGAAATCCGATATAATAATCATCGGCGCAGGACCAGGCGGCTACCATACCGCAGCTTACGCCGTGCGCCACGGCCTGAGTGTTACAATAGTAGAAAAGGCCGAAGCCGGAGGAACATGCCTTAACTGTGGCTGCATACCGACAAAGGCGCTCTGCCACGATGCCGAGGCTGTTGAAGCGGCTACACGCATCTGCGGAACAAGACCGGCAGTAGACTTCGGCAAAATAGCCGCACGCCAGCAAGAAGTAGTGGCAAAGTTAAGGCAAGACGTGGAAACCCTGCTTGCACAGACCGGCGTAACGTTCGTAAGAGGCAACGCCGTACTGAAAGACGACCACACGATAGTAGCCAACGGCGAAGAATACCAAGCCGGAAACATAATCATAGCAACAGGCTCACGCCCCAAGATGCCACCAATCGAGGGCATTAACTTACCCGGAGTAATGACGTCTACCGAGCTGCTCGCCACGGACAAGTTGCCGCAAAGCCTTTGCATCATCGGCGCCGGAGTCATAGGACTCGAGTTCGCATCTGTATTCAACAGCTTCGGCTGCGAGGTAACGGTAGTCGAATACATGAAAGAGTGCCTTCCTCCATACGACCAGGACATATCCAAGCGTGTACGAAAGGCCATGGAAAAACGCGGCATTAAGTTCGTCATGCAGGCGGCCGTAAAGAGTATAGCCAAGAACGGCGACAACCTTAATGTCTGCTATGAGTACAAAGGAAAGACCGGAGAGACGTCTGCCGAAATAGTACTTGTCGCCACCGGACGCGCGGCCAACATCGAAAACATTGGTCTCGAAACCGCAGGCATTGCAACAGAGAGGGGACACATCGTCGTCGACGACAACATGCAGACCAACATCGGGCACGTCTACGCCGTGGGCGACGTAAACGGACGCTGCATGCTCGCCCACGCCGCAATAATGCAAGGCATACGCTGTGTAAACAACATACTTGGCCGCAATGACGAAATAAAGCTCGACATAATGCCTTCGGCTGTATTCACAAATCCCGAAGCAGCCGCCGTAGGACTAACCGAAGCCCAGTGCAAGGAAGCCGGTCTGGAATATACAGTGAAGAAGACTCCGTTCCGTGCAAATGGCCGCGCCGTTGCCGACGAGGCCGACGGTGGCCTGATAAAGCTCATCACGAAGAGCGACGGCACAATCTTAGGCTGCCACGTGTGCGGCGCCCACGCTGCCGACATAGTGCAAGAGGCGGCAGCCCTGATGTCGCTCGGATGCACCGCGTCGAAGCTGCACGACATAACACACATCCATCCGACAATAGCCGAACTGCTAAGGGATTCAGTCTAAAATTGAAATACGGCAATAAAAACTCATGCAACGGCCTGCCCTTTACCAATGCCTTTTAACTTTGGCAAGGGCAGGCTATTAGAAACCACAACCCAACAGACATCATCACATCCTTGACTCAACCACACTCCAACGTTTGACATGACCACACTTTACATAAAAAACATGGTTTGCGACAGGTGCAAGGCCGCCGTTAAAAACGCCCTGCAAAGCCTTGGACTGAAGCCGGTATCGGTTGAGCTTGGCATTGCCGATATCGAAGATGAAATAGACAAAGACAAAACCGACGAGATACGTACTACCCTATGCGACTTAGGTTTCGAACTGCTTGAAGACAAGCAGAAACAGATCATAGACAGGATAAAAAGCGAAATAATAGAACTTGTACACTATAAGGATAACAAATCAGACGTCAACCTGTCTACACACCTGTCAGGCAAGCTCGCCACCGATTACAGCACGCTGAGCAAACTCTTCTCCGAAAGCACTGGCATGACCATTGAGAGATATGTCATCCTGCAAAAAATAGAACGCGTAAAAGAACTTTTATTTTACGACGAAATGTCGGTCAGCGAAATAGCATTGAAGATGAACTATTCAAGCACGGCATACCTGAGCACCCAGTTCAAGAGCGTAACGGGCATGACGCCTTCACAATTCAAGGCGGCGGGCAAGAAAAGCCTTAAACAATTAGACAAGGTCGAACTGTAAAAAACGGATATACGCCGCCACGTAACACGACGGCAACTACAATTTTTACAGACTGCCGGACCTGTATCATCGCACGCCACACAAACACACCCATAACCTCATAAAACTTTTCCATAATTCCATAACAGGCGGACGATTGTTTTGCGTACTTTTGCACGAAACAAACTAACTGACAGTTATGGAGAAAAAAACAATAGCAGTAACAGGCATGGCGTGTGCCGGATGCGCCGCCAACGTCGAAAGGAGGCTCAACCAGCTTGACGGCATACAATCAGCAAGCGTCAACTTCGCCGCCCGCACGGCACTGGTAGAATACGACCCTAAGGTTATCACGCCGGCAATGATGAAAAGCGAAATCATCAAAGCCGGATACGACCTTGTCATAGACGAGGGCGAATCGGTCGAAGCAATAGAGCGTACGGCATACCGCCGGCTTGTCAGGAAAGTCATAACGTCGTGGCTGCTCGCGCTGCTTACCATGAGCCTGTCAATGAACTGGCTCGACACAGGCAGCACGGATTCGGCCAACCAGCTGATGCTCGTATTAGCGTTGGCCAACATTGTGTATTGCGGAAACATGTTTTACTCGAACACATGGAAGCAGCTAAGCCACGGCTCGGCCAACATGGACACGCTCGTGGCCATGAGTACGGCAATATCGTTCCTGTTCAGCGTGTTCAACACTTTCTGGGGAGAGTCTTTCTGGGGCTCGCGCGGCATAGAAAACCACACTTACTATGACGCGTCGGTAATGATAATAACATTCGTCCTGACAGGACGTATGCTCGAGGAAAGGGCCAAGAAGGGCACAGCCTCAGCCATTCGCGCACTGATGGGACTTGCGCCCAAGACGGCACACGTAGTCAACGGAAACGATGTGGACGACGTACCGATTGCGACCCTCGAAAAAGGCGACACCATTGAGATACGACAAGGCGAGAAAGTGCCCGTGGACGGCATCGTCACAACAGGCGAAGCCTATATTGACGAAAGCATGATAACGGGCGAGCCTACGCCTGCACAGAGAAAGGCCGGCGACAAAGTGTTTGCAGGGACAATAGTCAAGCAGGGCAGCCTGCGCTTCAGTGCCCGTCAGGTAGGAGCCGAGACCATGCTCGCGCAGATAATAAAGATGGTGCAGGAAGCCCAGGGCAGCAAGGCCCCCGTGCAGCGCGTTGTCGACAAGATAGCCCTTGTGTTCGTGCCAGCGGTATTATGCCTGTCGGCCGTTACGTTCATATTGTGGTACGCCATAGGCGGCAACGCCAGCCTGCCCCATGCCGTCCTCTCGGCAGTGTCGGTACTAGTCATAGCCTGCCCGTGCGCCCTCGGACTGGCAACGCCCACGGCGCTGATGGTAGGCATAGGCAAGGCGGCACGCAAGAACATACTGATAAAGGACGCCGCGGCACTTGAAGACATACGCAAGATTGACGCACTCGTGATAGACAAGACGGGAACGCTGACCACCCCCAACAAGGACGTGGACTTCACAAAAGCCGACAACCTGTCGCTTGAAGAGCGCGAAACACTTAAACCGCATGCGCGCGAAGCCATGGAAGCCCTGCAACAGGAAGGCATAGAGGTGTACATGATGAGCGGCGACAAGGACGAGGCCGCACACTACTGGGCGGACAAAGCCGGAATAAGCCACTACCGCAGCCAAGTGATGCCGCAAGACAAGGAGGACATGGTAAGGCAGCTGCAAGCCGAAGGCAAGCACGTGGCAATGGTAGGCGACGGTATCAACGACACGCAGGCACTTGCCGCCGCCGACGTGAGCATAGCCATGGGCAAAGGTACAGACATCGCGATGGACGTGGCGCAGGTAACGCTGATGGGCACCGACCTACGCCGCATACCCGACGCCATCCGGCTGTCGCGCGCCACGGTGGGAATGATTAAGCAAAACCTGTTCTGGGCGTTCATCTACAACGTCGTCTGCATACCGCTCGCAGCAGGTGTCCCTTACATCTTCGGCGCACAATGGCAGATAACGCCGATGTGGGCGAGCGCACTGATGGCCTTCTCGAGCATCAGCGTGGTACTCAACAGCCTGCGGCTAAACATGATGAAAAACTGACAACCACCAACGCCCGGTGGTATCATCGGGCGTTGGCGGTTGTCAAGGCTTGCTCCGCCGGTCACCGTTTCTCGGTCTCCACGGAGACCTGTATGCTGAACTGTGGATTAAAGTTATATTTCACTGCCGCGCCAATGCGGTCGCCTATCCTGCCCATGTCGTAAAGAGGCATGGGCATTCTCTTGTTTACCATCGACTTCTGTCCGTAGATGTAACCCTCCCAATGCTCGTCGAACTTATACCCCAACACGGCATTAAAACCCGCATCTCGGTATGCGTCGTGCGACCAATAAAGGTTGTTCATGTAGCCGCCGACGGCCAACGACAGTTTACTGGTTATGGGCACGGCGTACATTGCGGAGATGCTTTGGGCGAAACCTGCGCCCTTCCACGGACTGTCGCCGAACGTGGCGAACACCGAAGCACCAAGACTGACGTTAAGTCCCTTGTGCAACTGCCAGTCGTAAAACCCCACCCAGTCGTAAGGATACATGTTTATATATGTCTGCCCGTAACGGTTCAGCACGGGCAGGTGCAACGAATCTGCCGCAGCAAGGGCTTCGCCGCGGTAACCGTCGTAGACATACATGCCGGTCGGGGCGTCGCCGGCGCCTATCAGCCCGGGCTGCAGCTCAGGGACATCTACACCTACCGTGTCGGACACCGCCACGGTCGACTTCACCTCCTGGGCGCTGCATAATGCGCAACACAGGCATAATGAAAATAAGACAGCATACCTTTTCATCATGCACAAAGATAAACCTATGCTGCGTAAAAACAAAAGACTGCAGCCGTTTTTTTGCCTTTATTATCCTTTCCTACCCTTGATTTTTGACAAATTCACAACCTGCTGTATCACAACACGTTACCTACGAGCCTGCAAAACACGGCAAACGGCGTTGCAAAACATGGCCTTTCAGCCTCCAATATGCCGTGTTTTACAACGCAAAAGGCAACCTTTCGCAAACTTGAAAATCTGATACGCTTTTCTCCACGGCATGCAGCCATGCCAAATACGAACGCAAAAGAAATTTACGGCAACATTTGGATGTTATGCGGGAAATGACTATTTTTGTAGAAACTTTATTTTAACATAAGACAAACACCACTACCCATGAATTTCTTTAAGGCACTGTTCGGCGGAAAGGAAGAGAAACCCGAAGACAAGAAAAAGGCGGAAGAAGAGAAGAATTTTGACGTGTTGAAATATGACGGAGTACGCGCGCTGCGCTCCGGACAACACGACTACGCCATAAAGTGCTTCACACACGCACTGCAAATGAAGGAAGACCTCGAGATACGCGACTATATGTCGCAGGCAATGATACGTGCAGACATGCTGCCAGAGGCTTACGACAACCTGCTGAAAATAGCTGAAGCCCAGCCCGACAACATACAGGTGTACATACGCATGGCAAACGTCTGCTACATGATGGAAAACTACACGGCCATGGGCGAAGCGTGCGAGAAAGCCATACTTATCGACCCGAACAACACCGAGGCTACATTCCTGTACGCCAGGGCGTGCATAGGGCACGGCGACACAACCAACGCCGTGGCCATGCTTACAAAGGCAATATCGCTTAAAGACGACTACGCCGAGGCTTACCTGCTGCGCGGTGAGACTCTGCTCGCCGCCGGAGAGACCGAGGAGGCAGACGCCGATGCCCTGTGGTTGCTTGAACATACGCATGACAACGAGGACGTCCTGACACTAAAGGCAAGGATAGAACGTGCAAAAGGAAATTCTGACGCGGCCATAGACTGCTTTACCAAAGTTATCGACGCTAATCCGTTCAACATTGACGCCTACCGCGAACGCGGTGAGATGAAACTCGTTGCCGGAGACGAAAAAGGCGGCAACGAAGACATAGAACACGCCGCCGAATTGGCAAACCACGGCAACGGCGACGCCGATGGCGAAAACATATCTAAGAAAGTTGACGAAGCTTACAAGAATATAAACCCGCTTGGGATATGATGAATTAAATTCTTAAATTCCATTATCTTTTCTTGCACAATTCAGACAAAAGCATTATTTTTGCATCAAAATATTAAAAATAACGACAATGAACAAGCAACATGCATCTTTCTTTTACTTTTATTTTTACTTTGCAAGGCATTGCGAAGCGGGAAGTTGCGTGTAAATTTCAACTTATGACAAAGATATCTTAAAGAAAGATACAATCAAGTCCCGCTTCACAATAATGAGGCGGGATTTTTGGTATTAGCGGAAATGACAAAAAACAATATATGAAAAGAATAGCAATTCAAGGCTCAATCGGGTCGTTCCACGACATCGCGGCCCACCAGTATTTCGAGAACGAACAGATACAGCTGATATGCTGCTCCACGTTCGAGCAGGTGTTCGAGAACATCAAACGCGACCCTACCGTCATAGGCATGCTCGCCATCGAGAACACAATCGCCGGTTCGCTGCTCCACAACTACGAACTGCTGCGCAACTCAGGAACGACGATAGTCGGGGAACACAAGCTCCACATCGAACACAGCATCTGCTGCCTGCCCGAAGACTCGTGGGAGACAATAAATGAAGTACACTCCCACCCCGTAGCCCTCATGCAATGCCGTGGCTTCCTGGCCGACCACCCCGAGCTGAAAGCCGTCGAAGCCTCAGACACTGCCGGCGCCGCAAAATTAATCTCTGAACAGAAATGCCGCGGATGGGCGGCCATCTGCAACGCTTCGGCTGCAAAAATGTACGGCATGAAGATACTGCAGGAGTCGATAGAAGACAACAAACACAACTTTACACGCTTCCTGGTGGTAAGCAATCCCAACAAGGCCGACTTCCTTAGGCCGCTCGAATCAACTAACAAAGCCAGTCTGGTATTCTCGCTTCCGCACGAGGAAGGCAGTCTGTCACAAGTGCTGAGCATACTCTACTTCTACAAAATCAACCTCACGAAGATACAATCCCTGCCAATCATCGGTCATGAATGGGAATACATGTTCTACGTGGACGTGACATTCGACAACCTTACACGCTACCGCCAGAGCATTGACGCGATAATGCCGCTCACAAGAGAACTAAAAGTGATAGGAGAATACAAAGATGACGGAAGACAACCAACCATACAGGATAAAGCCGGCTGACAGGCTGTCGGCAGTGACCGAATACTACTTCAGCCGCAAACTTAAGGAAGTTGCAAAGCTGAACGCCGAGGGCAAGGACATCATAAGCCTGGCCATAGGCAGTCCTGACATGCCGCCGTCGAAAGGTACAATAGACAAGCTGTGCGAGACGGCACGGCAGGACGACGTACACGGATACCAGCCCACAATGGGCACTCCGGAGCTGCGGCAGGCCATGGCCGATTTCTACAAACGCTGGTACGGGGTGTGCCTCGACCCGCAGACAGAAATACAGCCGCTTATCGGCTCGAAGGAAGGAATACTGCACGTAACGCTCGCTTTCGTAAATCCCGGCGACAAGGTGCTGGTGCCCAATCCCGGATATCCTACCTACACGTCGCTAAGCAAGATACTCGGCGCCGAAGTGGTGAACTACAACCTGCGCGAGGGGAACGGCTGGCAGCCCGACTTCAACGAACTTGAAAGCATGGACCTGACGGGCGTCCGCCTGATGTGGACCAACTACCCGAACATGCCTACGGGAGCTCCTGCACAGATGGAGACCTACCGCAAGCTCGTAAGTTTCGCCCGCAGACACTCCATCGTGGTAGTCAACGACAACCCGTATTCGTTCATCCTCAACGAAAACCCTGTCTCGCTGCTGCAAGTGGAAGGGGCAAAAGACTGCTGCATAGAGTTCAACTCGATGAGCAAAAGCCACAACATGCCCGGCTGGCGAGTAGGAATGTGCGCCACGAACCCGACTTTCATACAGTGGATTCTTAAGATTAAGAGCAACATTGACTCCGGAACATTCCGCGGAATACAGCTTGCCGCAGCCGAAGCGTACAACAACAGCGACGAATGGCACCGCCAGGCAAACATAAATACTTACCGTCAACGCCGCAAACTGGCAGAACAGATAATGCAGCAACTTGGCTGTACGTTTGACGAAAACCAGGTGGGAATGTTCCTATGGGGCAGGATTCCTGACAAATATGCGAACGCCGAGGAACTCACAGAAAAGGTTTTGCATGAAGCAAGGGTGTTCATCACGCCGGGATTCATATTCGGAAGCAACGGCGAACGCTACATCCGAATCTCACTTTGCGCAAAAGACATGAAGATAAAAGAAGCTCTTGAGCGCATAAAAAACACAATGACAAATAATAAATAAAAACATAATACACAATGGAACTTGAACTACAACCGCTCAACCTGCCGAGCAATAACGAACGTCTGACGGTGATTGCCGGTCCTTGTTCTGCCGAAACGGAAGAACAAGTAATGTCGACAGCCATGCAACTGGCAGCAAAAGGCTGCCACATATTCCGCGCAGGAGTATGGAAACCTAGGACCAAGCCGGGAGGATTCGAGGGCAATGGAGAGAAAGCACTGCCCTGGATGCAGCGTGTTAAGGAAACTACCGGCATGCTTGTTGCCACCGAAGTTGCCACTGCAGAACATGTGGAATTGGCTCTGAAATACGGAATCGACGTGCTGTGGATAGGCGCGCGCACGTCGGCAAACCCCTTTGCAATGCAGGCAATAGCCGACAGCTTGCAGGGAATGGACATACCCGTACTTGTAAAAAACCCTGTAAACCCGGACATTGAACTATGGATCGGAGCAATGGAACGCCTCAACCAGGCCGGAATAAAGAGGATTGCAGCCATACACCGAGGCTTCTCGAGCTACGACAAGAAGATTTACCGCAACCTGCCGATGTGGCAGATACCAATCGAGTTGCGCCGTCGCATACCCGAACTGCCTATTTTCTGCGACCCGAGCCATATCGGTGGACGCCGCGAACTCATTGCCCCGCTGTGCCAGCAGGCCATGGACCTTGGTCTTGACGGTCTGATTGTAGAAAGCCACTGCGACCCGGACAAGGCATGGAGCGATGCCAAGCAGCAGGTAACTCCCGACGTACTCGACTACATTCTAAGCCTGCTTGTCATCCGCGACGAGACCGTTACGACCGAAGGAATAACCACCCTGCGCCGCCAAATAGACGAACTCGACAACCAGCTAATGGAAATACTGGCTAAGAGAATGCGCGTATGCCGTGAAATAGGAACATACAAGAAGGAGCATAACATGACCGTGCTGCAGACATCTCGCTACAACGAGATACTCGACAAGCGCGGAGCGCAAGGCTCGTTGTGCGGAATGGACCCGCAGTTCGTAAAGACCGTGTTCGAAGCAGTACATGAAGAATCGGTAAGGCAGCAAATGGAAATAGTGAACAAATAGTTTATTTAGGGTAAAAAAGGTTATGGAACGCCAAAGGCGGCAAAGACCGACGACGTGCAGAAGCATATCCGAGCTATGCCGGCAATAAAGCGGCTTTTGTCTCCTTTGGCTCCATAAACACCTTTGATTATGAACTTTAACAAGAACAGGCCATGAGAATACTTGTATTGGGAGCAGGCAAGATGGGCAGCTTCTTCCTGGACCTGCTGAGCTTCGAGCATGAAACAGCCGTGTACGAGAAGGCTCCCGAGCGGCTGAGATTTACCTTCAACACGCTCAGGTTCACGACAATGAAGGAGATAGAGAACTTCAAACCCGAGCTTGTAATAAACGCAGTGACCGTAAAATACACCATAAGCGCCTTCGAGGAGGTAATTCCGCACTTGCCTGCCGACTGCATAATAAGCGACATCGCTTCGGTAAAGACCGGGCTGAAGGACTTCTACTCAAAATGCGGACACCGCTACGTGTCTACCCACCCGATGTTTGGGCCGACCTTTGCCAACCTTAACCAGTTGAGCCACGAGAACGCAATAATAATAAACGAAGGCGATTACATGGGCAGGATTTTCTTCAAGGACCTGTACAACCGCATCGGACTGAGCATCTACGAATACTCGTTCGAGGAGCACGACAAGACCGTCGCCTATTCGTTGAGCATCCCGTTCGTAAGCACCTTCGTGTTCGCCGCCGTAATGAAACACCAGGATGCCCCGGGCACTACATTCAAACGGCACATGAACATAGCCAAAGGCGTGTTGAGCGAGGACGACTACCTGCTTCAGGAAATACTCTTCAATCCGTACACTTCGGAACAAGTAGAACAGATACGCACCGAACTTAAGGAGTTGCTCGGCATCATAGAACGCAAGGACGAGAAAGGGATGGAAGCGTATCTTACAAAAATACGCAGCAACCTGAAGGCCAACCTTTGAGCCATGCACACATGGGACAGAAGGCGGAATACCGCCATGCAGCCCCATGCCACAGCCATAACACAACCTTAAAACCATACTATACCGACCAGCCTATGTTACTCTCACTGTTTCTCGCATCGCTGTTCACATTCGTCGAACTGAACTGCGAAAACCTGTTTGACTGCAGGCACGACAGCCTGAAGCAAGACATGGAATTTACACCCGACGGCGAACGCCGCTGGACAGAGCGTAAATACTGGAACAAACTGAACAACACGGCAAAGAGCATAATATCGTGCGGAACGGACGGAAACGACTGGCATCTGCCAGACATGATAGCACTGTGCGAGGTGGAGAACGACAGCGTGATGCGCGACCTTACAAAACGCTCGCTGTTGAGGAACGCAAACTACGAGTACATAATGACCTCATCGCCCGACATACGCGGCATCGACGTGGCTCTTGCCTACTCACCTGGCAGCTTCGCACCCATAAGGCATTACCCTATCCGCATTGAACCTATGGAGGGAATGCGCCCGACGCGCGACATACTGTACGTTTCAGGCAGGATTATAACAGGCGATACGCTGCACGTCTTCGTCGTCCACATGCCCAGCCGTTACGGCGGAGAAAGGCTAACGAGGCCGCACCGCAGGCTCGTGGGCGAACGCCTTTGCCATGCAATAGACTCGCTCCGGGCTGCCTGCCATGACCCGAAAATCATAATTGCCGGCGACTTCAACGATGGGAACGACGGCGAAACAATATCGATGCTGTGCCGGAGGAACCTTGAAGACATATCGGCCGGAGCCAAAGGAGGCAACGGTGCCGAGGGCACATACAAGTATAAGGGACGGTGGGAAAGCATAGACCACATAATCGTAAGCGGCAACATGGCGCGCACCTTGCTTGAATGCAGGGTGAACGACGAGGCATTCATGCTCGAGGAAGACGAGAAATACGGCGGCGTGCAGCCATACAGGACATACCGGGCGTGGAAATACCGCAAGGCATACAGCGACCACCTGCCTCTGGTGGCACGCTTCGATTTTAGATGAAAAACACACGCACAAACCTGAAAATCAACTTAAAAAACATGTAACGCATAATTATTTTATGCAAAAAACTTATCTTTGCATAAGATAAACAATAATATAAACAAAATAAGAATGCGGTTGATAAACAAACTTGCACTGGCCGTCATGTCCATGATAGCACCGTGCCTTAACAGTTGCGCACAAAAGGAATTCAGGACGATAGGCGCCGACGAATTCGAGAAAGCCATTACCGCCGACAGCGTGCAGCTTGTCGACGTACGTACGCAGGCTGAATTCAATGAAGCCCACATAAGTTCTGACAAAGTAATAAACATAGACATGAAACAACCAGACTTCATGAAACGGGCAACCGAAGAACTTGACAAAAACAAGACCGTAGCGGTATATTGCCGCAGCGGACGTCGCAGCGCAGAAGCCGCCGGCTGGCTGGCCGCAAAGGGATATAAGGTAATAGACCTCAAAGGAGGCATACTCGACTGGCAGGCGAAAGGAAAAAGTACAAGCCGCTAAAACGCAGGCGGCCGGCAGGGTATGCACCATGCGGAACGGGGTAAAATACCTCAGGCAATCTGTCAGAAAACCGCTGAAATTCCAAAAGGCGGTCTTTTGCAAGCCGAAACATAACCTTTTAGCACGTAAAAGGTAACCTTTTGGAAGCTAAAAGACGGTCTTTCACAACACATTGAATATCAGCTTGTTATACAATCATAAAAAACGAATTAAAATATGGTTAGAATCAAATCACTAATAATGCTAAGCACGCTGCTCATGGCGGCGGTGCAAATGTTCGCACAGGGACCTAACGATTCAGGCACTTATTACCAACAGGCCGACGGCAGCAAAGGGCAAGCCTTGAAAACTGCTCTTTACGAAATAATAAAGGAACACGGCGAGCTGGGCTACGGCGAGCTGTGGGAAGCGTTCAAGTCAACCGATGCACGTGAAGACGGCAAGGTTTGGGACATGTATTCGGGCATCACAAATTACAACTTCGTAACATCAGGAAGTAATTACAAGAAGGAAGGCGACTGCTACAACCGCGAGCACTCCATGCCCAAGAGCTGGTTTAACGACGACCCCCCGATGTACACCGACCTGGTACACCTCGTACCGACAGACGGATATGTAAACGGAAAACGCGGAAACAATCCTTTCGGCGAGACAAACTCGCCCACATACACGTCTGAAGGCGGCTTCAGCAAGCTCGGACCATCGTCAATCGCAGGATACATCGGCACGGTTTTCGAGCCAAACGACGAATACAAGGGCGACTTCGCGCGTATTTACTTCTACATGGTGACCTGCTACGAGGACAAGGTTTCTACATGGGAAAGCGACATGCTTGACCATAACTCCTACCTCGCCTTTACAGACTGGGCCCTCGGCATGCTTCTGCGCTGGGCCGAGGAAGACCCTGTAAGCAAGAAGGAGATTGACCGCAACAACGCCGTTTACAACATACAGGGCAACCGCAACCCGTATGTTGACTATCCGGGGCTCGAGCAATACGTTTGGGGAAACATGAAGGACATGGCTTTCAGTTACGACAACTACTCTACCGGAATAACCGTAACCGTTCCGACAAAAGACATCAGCGATGTTGACGTCTACACAATAACCGGCGTGAAAGTCCGTTCAGACATAGACCCAGGCCAGGCAACTGAAGGCCTTGACAAGGGAGTCTACATAATAGGAAAAAAGAAATACGTAGTGAAATGACACTACGTATTTCTTTTTCTAACGGCTATCAGTCGTGGTTACGGTCTACCACCGTACCATTAGCCTGGTGGGTGGCAAGCACGAGAACCTCAGCTACCTGCACATGTTCAGGCGCACTGGCTGCGTAGAAAGCCACGTCGGCAATGTCGTCGCCCGTCAGCGGCTTTATGCCTTTATACACATTGTCGGCACGTTGCTTGTCGCCGTGGAAGCGTATGACGCTGAAATTGGTCTCAACCAGTCCGGGCTTGACGTTTGTAACACGCACCGCCGTGTGTGCGACGTCTATTCTAAGTCCGTCGGTGATGGCCTTCACGGCTGCCTTAGTGGCACAATAAACGCTTCCGCCGGCATAAGCGGCATCGCCGGCCACCGAGCCAATGTTGATTACATGTCCCTTGTTGCGCTCTACCATGCCGGGAACAATGAGGCGGGTCATTGTAAGAAGCCCCTTGACGTTGGTGTCAACCATCGTCTCCCAGTCGTCCAAGTCGCCTTCATACTCCTTGTCAAGCCCCAAGGCCAGACCTGCGTTGTTAATCAAAACGTCGATTACAGCCCATTTGCCCTTGAGCGACTCAACGGCAGCAGCGGCCGCCTTGCGGTCGCGCACGTCAAACTCCAACGCTAAAACATCGGCTCCAAGTTGCCTCGCCTCCTGCTCGACAGTCTTCAATCTGTCCACGTTACGCCCGGTAATGACAAGGTCGTAACCGCCATTTGCAAACTTCCTGGCGCACGCCTCGCCTATTCCGCTTGTGGCGCCGGTTATCAATGCAACCTTTCTTTCCATATCTTCAGTATGTAATTAGGAATAAATTCAACAGTAACAAATAATTATGATTGCCGCCGGGGTTTACAAAACTCAGTAACGCAACACAACGGCAATCATAATTAAAACAATCATTTAATGCGGTTTATCTGTTCGATTTCAAATCCATAAGTATCTGGAGGATGCGTTCGGCGGTGCGTCCGTCCCAGCGGTCGGGCAGCGAACTCGTCTTCCATTGCCCCTTGACAATGTCTGACACGGCTTCACCAAGCTTTACGGCATCCTCGCCAACAAGCTCGTTAGAGCCGAACTTGACTGTCTCTATATGCTCGGTATAGCTGTTTAGGGTAACGCATGGCACGCCGTTGAACGTTGCTTCCTCGGCAACATTGCCCGAGTCGGTCACTATTCCCTTAGCGTTTGACGTCAAATAGCCGAACTCGAGGTATGACAAAGGATTGATAATGAACATATTATCGAAACCTTCAACCAACGGGGCTACAACCTCCGCCGCTGCCGAACGTAACGGGGCAATTATCTTTGTACCGCCTGCCGCACGGCACATTGACGTTAACATGCTTCCAAGATTTTGCACGTCGGCAAGCAAAGCCTTGCGGTTCAGGGTGAATACGATATAGTCCTTGCCGTCCAAAGACAACTCGTCGAGCACTGTAGGACGGACAAGCCTCGAGCGGTTGAAACGCAACGTGTCCATAAGGATGTTGCCAACCATGTAGACTTGGGACAGCTCCGCGCCCTCGCGGCTTACTATGCTGTTGCTTCCCATGCCTGCGGTGAAAAGCAAATCTGACAGTCCGTCGATGACGAGACGGTTGATTTCCTTCGGCATCTTGATGTCGAACGAGCGCGTGCCGGCAACAAGATGCGCCAGCGTAAGCCCGTGTTTCTTTGCAACTATGGCTACAGCCATTGTCGACGCAAGGTCGTCAACCACAATAACAACATCTGTCGGTGTTGTGTCGAGATACTTCTCGAACTCCGACATGACGCGTCCTGTCAGCTCGTTAAGGTTCTGACAGTCAACGCCAAGATAAACATCAGGCCGGTTTATGCCCAGATCTTCAAACAATGAAGCCTCTAATGTGGGGTCGTTCTCCGCCCCTGAATAAACCAACTTGAAACCGACAGCCTTGCCGTCAGCTTCCGCAGCCTGTACGGCACGTACCAACGGAGCCACCTTGATGAAGTTAGGCCTTGCCCCTGCAACGATACATATATTCAACATTTTTCCTTATTTCTTAAATTGCAATTTGACAACCAGGAACCAGGAAATAGCTTATCTCCGTCCGTTCCATCTTAAAACACGACAAAGGTAAGCATTATTTTCCATACGGATATACCAACTTTCAATTAAAATCACTCCGACTTGAACAAATCCTTTATGCCTCCTATGCTGCCCATAAGGTTGGTAGCCTCGTACGGCAGGTAAACGGTCTTGGTCTTGTCGCCCGTAGCCACCTCCTGCAACATCTGTATGTACTTCTGCGCCAGCAGGTAGTTGGCAGGGTTGGTGCTTTTACCTACGGCCTCGGTTATCTTCTCTATGGCTATCGCTTCGGCCTCTGCCTTGCGTATGCGGGCCTGCGCCTCACCCTCGGCATTAAGTATTGCCATCTGCTTGTCGGCCTCGGCCTTGTTGATGATGGCAGTCTTCTCGCCCTCTGATTTAAGTATGGCGGCGGCTTTTTCGCCCTCGCTCGTCAAGATGGTGGCACGCTTGTTACGCTCGGCCTGCATCTGCTTTTCCATAGCCTGAAGCACACTTTCGGGCGGAGTGATGTCCTGAAGCTCGACACGGTTTACCTTAATGCCCCACTTGTTGGTTGCATCGTCGAGCACGGCGCGCAGCTTCGTGTTGATGGTATCGCGCGAAGTGAGCGTCTGGTCAAGCTCAAGTTCGCCAATGATGTTACGCAGCGTGGTCTGCGTCAGCTTCTCTATTGCATTCGGAAGGTTGCTTATTTCATACACGGCCTTGAACGGGTCGACTATCTGGAAGTAAAGCAGGGCGTTGATTTGGGTCTGTACGTTGTCCTTTGTGATTACGTTCTGCTTGTCGAAGTCGTACACCTGCTCGCGCAAGTCAATGGAATCGGTATACACATAACGGCCGCGACGCACGGTAACGATTTCCTTTGCACGGTCGATGAAAGGAATGATTATGTTGATGCCGGGCTTCAACGTGGCATAATACTTGCCGAGACGCTCGATAATCTTGGTCTCCGACTGGGGAATGATGACAAGACTTTTCTTGACCAACACAAGCGCGCAGATAACCAGCGCGATAAGTACGTAAATGAAGATGTCCATATTCTTAATATATTATAGTTTACTTATTACAAGCTGTAAAACTCACAAATGCGGTTTGTCCGGCACGCATGGCTATCGCCCCTAAACTCCGCCAGGACTGGCATGACGCTCCACCAGGCATCCGGCACGCCAATCCGCTCAAGCCGGCTCAACCGTTATTATAATGCTTTCGCGGCCTACCACACGCACGTTTTGCCCCAACGGAACGTAAGATCCGTCGGCCGAAACAGCCTTCCAGTCGTCTCCGTCGATGGCTACACGACCGTAGCCATTGCTCTCGATGGCCTCGCTCACCTTGCCTACACGGCCTATCAGCGCATCGGCATTGCTCAACCTTTCGCGCCGTTTGCCGTGAAGCCGCTTGACAAGCCGCGGCCTTATGAAGAACAAAGAGAGAACCGACACAACCGCGAAAATCTCCAGTTGCACGGCGAAACTGCCTCCCACTGCCGCTATGACAGCCGAGACAAGCGCTCCAATGGAAAAACACAAGATGAAAAAGTCGCCCGAAGTAATCTCTAAAATCAGGCATACTATTACAACCAAGGCCCAAAGTTGCCATAAGTTGGCGGCGAAATAATCTATCATAATATTATAATTTATAGTTTCAAGGTATGTCGGCACGCTGATATGGAACCGTCTTGAAGGCGATGCCGGACAGCTGCATTTAACGTTGTTTCCTATTTGCGAAGATACGCATTTTAATCCGTTTACGCAAGAAAAACGGCATAATATTTACCATTCTGTCATCAACATGCGCCCTGCATATAAAAACCTGAAAACAAGCACAAATACTGCCTCTTTACAAAACGCCTACACAGACACGCAAGAAGCCGACTTCACAGCCGGCTCCTTATCAGATATACAAAAACATTATGAATTTATTTAGCGAACAAGATTACTAAAAAACAAAGTTTATCACACTTCATTAAACTCACATTCATGGACAGGTCATTGCGCCTGCCTGCAACTACGGCACTTACGTTCGCAATACCTCTCGCACTGCACGCGTATGTCGTAACCGAGCATTGCTCCGAGAATGAAGTCTTCTTCAGGCGAAAGCAGGCTGAGCGGCCTGCCCATCATAAGGCGGACAGCAGCGAGGCATTCCTCACGACCGAAGAACAAATTCATCCGGTCGTTACCCACAGGATAGATAAGGTAATTGATTTTCTGCCGCTTCAGGCGTGAAGTGGCATATTCCTCATACTTCTTGTTGAACGTGAACAGCACCATCTGCCTCACGCCCTTCTTGTATTCGTAAATATGATTCATCAGCACCTTCATGTCAGGCGGTAATACTCCGGTTTGCATACTGCTGTCCTCCTTGCTTGTTATGGTTAAAAATCAGAGAGAGCTTTTTATTTCCTCGACCCACGCATCGATACGCCCGTCGGTCTTGTCGTCTTCGTTTATGTCGTCGAGCGCAAGTCCCAAGAACATTCCATTGACAACTGCGGCCGAGTCTCCGAAGGTATATCCGTCAACCGGAACCTGCCCTACGAACTTGGCACCGCTGCCCTTCAAGCCTTCATAAATCTCGGCCAACGCCCCGCAGAACGTGTCGCCGTACGACTCGCAGTCGCCACAGCCGAAAAGGGCGATTGTCTTGCCCGACAGGTCAGCACCCTTCAGCTTTTCCAATCCGTCGTACCAGTCGTCCTGAAGCTCGCCCGCTCCCCATGTCGAAGTGCCGAGCAGCAAGTTCTTATACGCGCAGACCGTTTCGGCAGAAATGCCTGCCACATCGTAAACGTCTGTCCCGGCAACGCCCAACTTGCAGGCTATTTTTTCGGCGATAGCCTGGCATGTCCCAGTCGAGGAACCGTAAATAACACATGTCTTATCCATTTTGTTTCTATTTTAGATATTGTAACTGTTTCACGTTTGCAAAGTTATGGGAAACAAGACAACACTGCAATACCTAAAAATAGGGTTTGTGCAAATACCTAATAATGATTAGGCACAAAAAAAGAGCCGCCATGTCTTGCGGCATGGCGGCACCTTTACTATACATTTAGAAATTACTTAATCAAACCACGGTTGTTGAATGTTGCGTTAAGCAGCATGAGATACTTGCGATACTGGTCTTGTGTCAGCACGTAACGCATGTACTTAAGGTCCTTTTCAACTGCCTTCTTAACCATGCTTTCACGCTCGTCAGCATTGGCGCCGGCTGCGTTCATCATGTCAGCGCAGAAAGAGGAATGAATGTCCTGCACCGCCTCTGCCTGATCCATCGAGAGACCCAAGCAGTCTGCAAGCCTGTCATAGTTAACAGCCATGTTGTAGGCGTTAGCGTTTTCTACGCTGTTCAACTTTTCGTTCTCCGCAAATGTCATAGTCATGCTGAGCACAGCTACGACGGTTAAAAACAATCTTTTCATAATCCTTAAAATTTTCTTTTTACCTTTGGGCTTGGCACTTTTCTCACGAATCACTTCCGCCCGTTATCCTAAATTAATTAACTCTTTTGTCTTTCGACGGTGCAAATATACGCCCATTTCCGCATCCGGCAATCAAAAACATCACGCTGTTTGCGTTAACAGCTTACTTTTTTGACTTAAATCAACAATTCATCTTTTATATTGCGAAGATATGTCAGCCAAACATGTAATTCTGTCATAAACTGAAACAGTTTTGTCACACATGGTAACAAAACACTTCACGATGCCACGACATTGTCAGCAAAAAAGCCGTGACGGCGTGCAACCGACAAGCATGTCCAACCCGCGCTCACGCCCGTGTACACGCGTTAAAACAAGGGGAAACACCTGACAAGAAACCGGTAAAAACACGTGGAAATGCAAAAGGTATCCTTTCAGGCTGTAAAAGGCCATCTTTCAGGGCGCAAAAGGTAACCTCTTGCAACGTAAAAGGCCACCTTTTGCAAACGCGGCGTTTTTCACTTGAAAACCAGCGTACAAGCAACAGCCGGCCGCCACCCCATCCGACAAAACGAAAACTATCACCGTTTTATTTCGCCCAATCAAAATTTTGCACTATCTTTGCCGTCAAAAACAAACAAAAACAGCAAAATGGAAAATAATCTTAACAAATACTTTGCGGTGGCATACAAACTTTACACTGTCGACAACGGTGTAAGCGAGCTTGTCGAAGAGGCTACCGACAAAGAGCCGTTCCAGTTTATCAGCGGCTACGGCATAACGCTCGATGCTTTTGAAAAGGAAATAACAGGACTCGAAACCGGCGCAACATTCGACTTCACCCTGCAAAAGGACGACGCCTACGGCGACTACGAGCAGGAACACGTGATAGACCTTGACAGAAACATATTCTGCATCAACGGTCACTTTGACCACGAAAACATATACAAGGACGCCATCGTACCGCTGCAAAACGACGACGGCAACAGGTTCTTCGCAAAAGTGCTCAACGTAGACGAGAACAAGGTTACCGTTGACCTTAACCACCCCCTGGCCGGCAAGACGCTGAACTTCAAGGGACATGTAGTAGAGGCACGCGAGGCCACGAACGAAGAAATACAGGGACTCTTGAACCGCCTCAACGGCGACGGATGCTGCTGCGGCGAGCATGAAGGCGGATGTTGCGGACACCACGACCACGAGCATGAAGGCGGATGCTGCGGACATCACCACGGAAACGGTGACGGATGCGGACACCACGGGCACAAGGACGGCGGATGCTGCCACCACAACTGACGTAAACGAAAACAACGGAATAATGGGAAATGAAAAATCAAACGAATGCAAGACTGACGAACATGCGTGACTGACTTTTTCATTTCCCATAATTCATTATTATACCCATCTGACTCTAAATACATTTCAAACCACCCATATTTTCACCCACCAATAAATCATGCGCAACACATTCGGTCACATATTCCGCCTCACAACATTCGGCGAAAGCCACGGTGAAGCAATCGGCGGAGTAGTCGACGGCTACCCGGCCGGGATAGAAATAGACAAGGAATTCATCCAAAACGAACTCAACCGGCGGCGCCCAGGACAAAGCGCAATAACAACAGACCGCAAAGAACCTGACCGCATAGAGATACTGAGCGGCGTGTTCGAGGGCAAGTCAACAGGCTGCCCGATAGGATTCATCGTAAGGAACTCCAACCAACGCTCGTCAGACTATGAAGAGATGCGCACCATGTTCCGCCCGTCGCACGCCGACTACACATACACAAGCAAATACGGTACACGCGACTACCGCGGCGGCGGACGCTCATCGGCACGCATCACCATAAGCCGCTGCGTGGGCGGCGCGCTGGCAAAGCTGGCATTAAACAAAATCGGCGTCAGCATACAGGCATACACTTCGCAAGTAGGCGACATATCGCTTGACGACGACTACCGCAAATACGACCTGTCGCTGGCCGAAAGCAACATTGTAAGATGCCCCGATGCAGCAAAAGCGGAGGAAATGGCACGACTGATAAGGGAAGTAAAGGCCAAGGGTGACACGGTAGGCGGTACCATAACCTGCGTGGTGAAAGGCTGCCCGGCAGGCATAGGCGAGCCCGAATTCGACAAGCTGAACGCAGCCTTGGGCTACGCCATGCTAAGCATCAACGCCGTAAAAGGAGTTGAGTTCGGCGCAGGGTTTGCGCTCGCAGCCATGCGCGGAAGCCAGGCCAACGACATATTTACAAGTGAAAACGGACATATTGTTACAAGAACCAACAGAAGCGGAGGCATCCAGGGTGGCATCAGCAACGGTATGGACATATACTTCAAGGTCGCCTTCAAACCTGTTGCAACACTGCTGCAAGAACAGCAAACCGTTGACAATCATGGCAATCCCGCCATCATTAAGGCACGCGGACGACACGATCCGTGCGTATTACCGCGTGCAGTGCCCATTGTCGAGGCGATGGCTTCAATGACGTTGCTTGACTTGTATTTATTAGGAAGAACTTGTGTGTTATAAAAATTTAACACTCGGGGGGGGTAATTTTGACACCAAATACATTGTCAAATCAAATAATATTTCTAATTTTGCAAAGACTATTCAGGGTTTGTGAAAATCCCGATTACGTCAAATTAAGTCTAGTTTAGTTTTTGTGTTGGTTGAGAGCGGTCAATTGGCCGCTCTCTTTTTTGCGTACAAGGCAAACTTTACATTCCGCACACACTTATATTTCCCATATTTTTCACTAACTTTACGGCCGTATAATGTATAACTGACAAAAAACAACGACAACTACCATGAAAAAAACATTATCACTTATCGTACTGCTCCTGCTGGCTTTAGGAATGCAGGCGCAACTGCTTTGGAAAATATCCGGCAACGGACTGCAACAGCCTTCATACATAGTCGGCACCTACCATCTCGCCCCGGTATCGTTCACCGACAGCATAAAAGGGCTTAAGGAAGCCATGGACGCGTCAGGACAGGTGTACGGTGAAATAATCATGGCCGACATGATGTCGCCAGAAAACATTCAGAAAATACAGGCCGCAATGATGCTTCCCGACGGACAGACGCTCGACAAGCTGTTCACGGCTGACGAGATGGCACGCGTCAACACACTGTTGAAGAACGTGATGGGAGTAGATATGACCCACCCCATTGCCGCACAACAGTTCGGGAAAATGACCCCACAGGCATTGCAGACGCAGCTTGCTGCAATTATGTGCCTGAAGAAGCATCCCGGATTCAACCCCAACGAGAGCCTTGACGGCTATTTCCAGCAGCAGGCTGTGGCAAAGGGTAAAAACGTTGGGGCATTTGAGACCGTGGACAAGCAAATAGAAATTATGTACAAAAGCTCGACAATAGACCGGCAGAAGGAACAGTTGCTCTGCATGGCCGACAACCAGGAGTTTAACGAGGAAATTGCCGAGAACATGATTCAGGCGTACTTCGCGCAAGACATCGATGCCATCAAGAAAGTTATGGACGCCAAACTGAACAACTCGTGCGACGCAACACCGGCCGAGGAGGAGACTCTGATTTACGGACGTAACGACAACTGGGTAAAGCAAATGCCCGGAATAATGAAGCAGAAGGCTACATTATTCGTCGTAGGTGCGGGCCACCTGCCCGGCGAACGCGGCGTGATTGCACAGCTAAGGAAGGCCGGATTTACGGTAGAAGGAGTAAAATGACAACACAACCAACGGTATAAAGCAAACACCCGGGCGTCCTGTCATCATGCCGGAAAGGCATTACGGACGCCCGGGTGTTTGCTTTATACGCCTGATAAGGTCTCTTACGTTGTAATTATTCGCAACTATCGTCGCACCGGCTTAATATGCTGCTTTGTCGATGGAGCCGTCGGATATGCCGTGCAGGAACAGTTCGAGATTTGAATAACCTGACGGCGTTATTGCCCGTCCGTCAGAAGCATCGTTGGGATTTAGCCCTTTTTCCAGCTCGTATTTGTCGGGAAGGCCGTCACCGTCGGTGTCTACCATTACCCTCTCACCTTTTTCCATACCTAGATAAGGATAACAGGTAACAACCTTGTCGCCTACTTTGAAACTGTCTGTCTTTGACAGCCTGACATCATAAGGCGAATTAATGATACCTAATCCGCGGCTTATCTTGCCGTTGGTATGCCCTGCAAATTGCGGATCTGTCTTGCCGGCAGCTTCGTCAAGCAGACGGCGGTCAACCTCGTCATACCTCGGCAACGAAGCACCGGCCCCGTTCACCACGGCGCGATAGGCCTCGTCGGCGGTCTGCAGGGTCATTCCACTCGACACGTCCTGTGACTTCAGGGCGTGCTTATTGTAATTGTCCTCATTATTGCCGAGCACCATGTTGACGGCGCGTGCTGCACTGTTTGAGGTGAATCCGTACCAGTTGTCGACGTTAACCTTCGCCAAAGCTCCGTCGCACCAGCAGGGATTAGACGCGTCAACGAACTTGTTGCCGGTCTCAAACTTATTGCCCTTCAACAGCCATTGCCCCTGACCGCCTTTGGTGGAAGCCTCGACAAAGAACCTTGTAGCCTTAACATTGGCCGCAGTAGCAGGCCCCGGACGGAAATAATTGTTTACCATGTAAATGCGGTTGTAATTGTCTCCGTTATTGTTATCCTTGTTACATTCCCCTCCGTAAAGCGAATTCGGCTTGCCCCAGTTGAACACCACGTTGTTGAAGAACTCACTGTCGACGAACTGGTCGTGGTCTCCCGGATTCTTGCTGGCGTTACGCACGCCGTTGAAACGCGGCGAACGGCTGTTGCTGTTGGTTATCAGGCAGTGGTGCATCGAACTGTGTTCGCCACCCCACTGCGTTGCGTATGCACGCACGCCCTTGGCGTTTTTAGATGCGTATAGTCCCTCGCCGATAATAGACCATTGAACGGTTGTGGAGTCACAGTCGTACATCGTCAGGCACTCCTCCATGGACCAGGTAATCGAACAATGATCTATTATCACGTTCTTCGTGTTCTCAACATCCACTGCAGGATTGCTCTTGTCGGGTACGTCGCCAGCCCTGAAGCGCATGTAACGGATAATGACGTTGGGTTTGGATACCGCAAACTTATAACCTGCAATGCAGACACCGCCGCCCGGAGCCGTAGAACCGTCGATGGTAACGTTTGGATGGGCAAAAGCCAACTTTGAAGTGAGGTAAATCGTGCCACACGTCTTGAACAGTATTGTGCGTGGAGAATCGTCGCCGGAACGCAAGGCCCAGCGCAATGTGCCTTCAACCAAGTTGTTGTCGGAGCAGTCGTCGTTACGGGTTACATAATAAACCTTGCCGCCACGGCCTCCCGTAGCATACTTTCCGAAGCCCTCGGCACCCGGAAAAGCAGGCAGACGCTGCCCCATTACAGGAACAGCCATAAGGGCAATGGAAAAAACAGATAAAAGCTTCCTCATTGATTTGTTTGATTGATTAGTTTGGTAAAGATTATGTTATAGATTTTATAAAACGCCTGTTATCTCGCTTATCGACTTGCATCCGTGGCTGTCCAGCCAGTCGTTTATGCCGTCACGCACTTTAATCGTAACCGTAGGATCCAAAAAATTGGCCGTTCCTATCTCTATGGCCGTAGCTCCCGCCATGAAGAACTCTATGGCGTCATGGGCATTACAGATGCCGCCAAGACCGATTACAGGTATCTTCACTGCCTTGGCAACCTGCCAAACCATGCGCAAAGCCACCGGCTTCACGGCAGGACCGCTTAGTCCTCCAGTACCGATACTCAGCATTGGACAGCGCCTTTCAATGTCAATGGCCATGCCCATAAGCGTGTTTATAAGCGACACGCTGTCAGCTCCCTCGGCCTCGACGGCACGGGCAATCTCGGCAATATCGGTAACATTGGGCGAAAGTTTTACAATCAACGTCTTGTCATACCTCGCCCTTACGGCCTTAACAACACTGGCAGCACCGGCACATGTAACACCAAACGCCATGCCGCCGTCCCTGACATTCGGGCAGGAAATGTTCAACTCGATGGCCGGAATATTCTCCAGCTGGCCTATACGTGCTGCACATTCAGCATAATCCTCGGGCGAAGAGCCGCTCACGTTGACGATGAAGTTAGTGTCAATATCCTTAATTTCAGGGTAAATATGCTCGCAGAAGTAATCCACGCCTTTGTTCTGTAGCCCTACACAGTTAAGCATTCCCGACGCAGTCTCCACCATACGAGGGTAGTCGTTGCCCTGACGCGGCTTTAAGGTAGTGCCTTTCACTATTATGCCGCCTATTCCTTCAAGGGGTACGAAATCAGCAAACTCAGGTCCGTATCCGAACGTTCCCGAAGCCGTCATCACCGGATTCTTCAGCCGCAGGTCTTTTATTTTTACACTTAAATCTGCCATAACAACTTGTTTATATTCATTACAGGGCCTTCCTTGCATACGCAAACATTGCCCTCGTCAGTCTTTTCAACACAACAGAGGCATGCGCCAACACCGCACGCCATCTTATTCTCGAGCGAAACCTCGCACTCTATACCCTTTGATTTGGCATATTTTGCCACCGCAACCATCATCGGCTTAGGTCCGCATGTGGATATGCGGTCGAAACGTATCTCGCCTAGTACTGAATGATTGGTCACAAAACCGCGCTCGCCGGCCGTTCCGTCCTCGGTAGTAACGCACACACGACCGTACTTTTCGAACTCGTCAAGCATAAGCAAATCCTTGCTTGAGCGCGCTCCGAGCAAGAATACAGGCTTGCAGCCCATATCATTCAGCTTCTTGCCCATATAAAGCAGGGGAGCCACACCTACGCCTCCGCCTACCAAGAGCACGTTCTCGTCCTTGCTGGCGGGCATCGTAAAGCTGTTGCCAAGCGGATACATGCAATTCAGCACGTCGCCTGACTGCAAACAGGCCAGACGCCTCGTGCCGTCGCCTATTGCGGCAACGAGCAGCCATAACTGATTCGTGTCATAATCAACAAAGTTTACCGATATAGGACGACGCAGGAAAGTAGTTGGCGAACCGTCGACCCTTACCTCGACAAACTGCCCGGGCAGCACCTCGGGCAACGCCTCGTCTTGCGTCAGTTTGATTAGAACATACTTGTCATTGATATGTTCTACTGAAACGACTTTTAAGTCTGAAACGTATTTTCTCATTCAAAAACAGTTTTTCTTTGATTCTAATATAAGCAATGTGTGCTTTATTCTGCAAATTTACAAAATATGGGCACTGACTCCAAAGAAAAACCGTTTAAACATCAAAAAAGCAGCCTTATATGCGCATACAAGGCCGCTTACTATATGAAAGGCTATTTCTTAGGTACGAAACTTTCATACGTTAAGTCGTCAAAATAGACACGAATTTCGGTAATCTGCCGTTGCGGACGCTCAACATACCTGACTTCAGGTCTGATTGGAGCCTCACGATGGCGCTGCTGCATGTTCTGCATGCCCTGGTCGCCATTATCCGAAAACAAGTCCGGCATGCCACCTTCGGCTCCGGAGTACATTCCTCCGCGTCCCGTATCGTTTTCGCTTGTACGGTCAGCCTCCACCTTGTCGTCACTTTCAAACATCGAACCGTGCCCAAACATCAACCAGTCCGTATTCAGGTTGGGTATCTTGCTCTTTATTGCCTCGACCGTATTGAGTGTAGGTTTGGTACGGTTGTTGAATATGCTGCTAAGCGATGCGGCATTGATTCCTATGAAGTTGGCAAAGGTCTGCTGGCTCATGTGCTGAGCCTCCATTATCTGCCTGATTCTGTCTTTCATTTCTATCATAATCCTATGCTTGGGCCGTTTTTAGCCGTTATTTCTTTGACTTTACAAAGGTAAAGCATTTTTCTGAAATACACAACAATTCTAAAGATTATATTGAAAAATAAATTTTAAATTTATGAATTTATATTTTTAAATTTAAATTCACCAATATCGCCTTATTTGATTAAGAAAAACAAATCTAAATATACAACCCTAAATACGGCATTAAGAACTTATTCAGTGTTTTATACCAATAACTTCATTATAAATGAGTTATATATGCGAATAACAAGCGATTTATGACGTTTATACATATAAATGGCGTTGAAATAGGCAAAAATTGTCGTTTTTAGTTTAAAATATGCCAAATTATGCTTGATAATCAGGCATTTACGGGAAATAATCAAGCCTGTATAAATATACCTTGTCATTTATTGATTTAAATATTTAAATATACAAACCTATATTTAAACTTGAATTACCGTGTATTAATGTGTAAAATCCTGTATTAAGATTTGTAAATCAATTTACAAAATATAAAGATTTATATTCTTAAAGTTTAGCATATTAAATATTAATAAATACTAACGCTAAATTCAAGGGCTATTTTTTAAGCCGTTTTTCCGTTTTTTTTAAGAAATCGAAACAAGGTAAAGGAAGTCTGAAAATACGCGATTCTCAGCGCGTCAAAATTTGCAAAACTACCTGATTCTTAATGATTTTACCCTTATTTTTTATGTTCGGGAAAAATGATGAAATAGAAAAAATAACGGCAAAAAACGTGTTTTTTCAGTGCAAAATGAAGAAAATAAGCTCCCTTAAAAGCTCTCCTATCGGCGTATTAGGGTTGTCAAGACCCTTACTTTTGGCGTCAGTTTCCCTGATTTTCGCAATTATCTGCATCACTTTAACGCCCGTATAATTTCTCATGCCTGCCAGATAATCTTTGGCAGCCCACCCTCCCCTGAGGTCGAGCCAACGTGCCACGCTGTCCTCAGTACGTGGTTGCGGAGCGTAAAAAGCTATCAGCAGATTCTGGAAATATGAGAACAACATAGGCACCAGCATGTACGCATTTCCAGCCTTGGGATTGCTGTTGAAATAGTAAAGTATCCTGTTCGCCTTTACAACGTCACGGTTCACAATGGCGCTTCTCAGTTCAAAAGCATTGAAGTCCTTGCTCACTCCTATCCTCGCCTCGACTATCTCAGGAGTTACGCGCCGGTCGTTGTCGGCAAGCGACAATACCAGCTTGTCAAGCTCGCCCGTCAGGCGGCTGAGGTCGGCCCCAATGTGGTCGGCTATCATCTGCGCAGCCTTGTTGTCGATTGTCGCCTGTCCGTTCATTTTCAGATAATGCTCTATGAAGGCAGGCAACTCGTAGTCGCGCTTCTTCTTGCTCTCAAACACCACACCAACGGCCGACGCCTTGGCAAGTATCTTCTTGCGTCCGTCTATCGAGCCGTTCTTATGGCATATCACAAGCACCGTGGTCGCCATGGGTTTCTCCATGTACCGCTCAAGGCGTTCCCAATTCTTGATGTTCTGCGCCTCTTTGACTATTACCACCTGGCGCTCGGCCATCATCGGGTAACGACGGGCCATGTCTACAATCTGGTTCGCCTGCACGTCCGAACCGAAAACCACCGACTGGTTGAAGTCACGCTCCTCCGGAGCCAGTGCGTTTGTCTCGATGAACGAAGATATTTTGTCAATATAGTAAGATTCCTCGCCCATCAATATATACACCGGCGCGAACTTGCCTTCACGCAGTTCGCGCATAATGCTCTCGTAAGTTGCAATCTTCTTTTCTGCCATAATCAGACGGTTTCCGACCGCACTGCCGCTACAAAAGCCGCCGACGGCAAGGCCGTTACGGCAAATTTGATTAACTTTGTAGTCGTAAACAGTGCTATCAGATTGCAAATTTAATAAAATGTATCGATTAAACCTACCACAATACGAAATAAAAATCACCAGACAGAACGGCAAGCCGTACATTCTCGACACGCTGCGGCGCAAATACGTATGCCTGACGCCAGAGGAATGGGTACGCCAACATTTCGTCCACTTCCTTGTCGACTATAAAGGCTATCCACAGTCTTTGCTCGCCAACGAGGTGGAGCTACGCGCCGGCGACAAGAAGCTGCGCTGCGACAGCGTACTGTACAACCGTGCGGCACAGCCCGTCATGATAATCGAGTATAAGGCTCCGACGATAGCCCTGACACAGCGTGTGTTCGACCAGATTTCGGTCTACAACATGCTACTGCACGTAGATTTCCTCATTGTCAGCAACGGACTGCAACATTACTGTTGCCGCATGGACTACGAAAACCACACGTACACATTTCTGACAGACATTCCCGAATACACGCAAATATCAGCTGAAAACAGGCCGTAAAACGCCAATGCACGGCAGGAACACGAAATACAACATAACTTATTGGTATCCAACATATTACAATATGCCACCTTTTACAATGCAAAAGGTGGCATATCAGACGCTAAAAGGCGGCAAATCGGAATGCGATTTGCCGCCTTTTACAAAACCAACGCTAACAAGACAAATTACGCTTACATGCCCCTTGCCTTATATATGCGCTCCTTTGCATCGTTGATTTCCTGGAATTTCTTTTCCGCCGCACGGCGAATGTCATCGCCGAGGGCCGCCACACGGTCAGGATGATGCTTCAGGGCGAGTGTGCGGTAAGCCTTGCGCACCTCGTCGTCCGTGGCATCCGGCGATACGCCGAGTACGGCATAAGCATCGTCGAGACTGCCTCCCGAGAGTTTCAACATCGAGTCTACCTCGCTTTCAGACAGTCCCATGTAGCGCGCCACTTCCTTCAGGGCGTCAACTTCGCCACGTGGCACACTGCCGTCAGCCTGCGCTATCATCGCCAGGAAGTTCAACAGCTGCAACCGTTGCGAATAATCCATGTTGGCGGCTATCTGCACGCAACTCTGCCTGATGGTCTCCTTATACGCCCCCGGACGGCTTGCGTCCATGCGCTTCTGTTCCTCAAAGAGCTTCAGCAGAATCCTGTTACCCTGCTCCACGGCAGCCTCGCCGAAGTTCATGCGCAGGAAACGGCGCACAAACTCCATTTCGCTGTGCATCACCTTGCCGTCGGCCTTTATTATGTATGAAGCGAGAACGAGCAGCGAAAACAGGAAACTGTTGCGCTGTCCTTCGTAATACTGCTGCTTCCGGGCTTGGTTCCAAGCGTCGTTTCCGCCTGAATATCCGCCCGTTGAGCCACCTTCTTCCCTATTAACGGCCTTCAGCCCGTAATCAAACAATGCGCCAAGGGCCACTCCGGCCAGTGCGCCGAGAGCGCCACCCGACATGAAGCCGAGTATTCCGCCTATCCATTTTCCTGCTGACATATTCTTTTCTATTTGAAAACTTGTGAACAAACAAAACGGCAAAGTGAGCTTCACCCACCTTGGTCCGCTACGCTATAAGCATAACAAAAATAACACCATCGCAGCGAAAACATGCGTATTTCATTCACCTTAACCTTAAATTAACATAAAATAAAGGGTGAAAGCTAAGTCGAATGCCCACTTGCCGGCAATCCGGTAGTCAAAGGCGGGGCGGTATCGCCATATTACTTCCACTCCGCCAAAGCCTCTTCCACACCCTTCATGAGTGCCGGCAACCCGGCATAATCCAACGAAACAGTGTTCACACGCAACTTGCCATTACCGTATTCTTTGGTCTGGGTCACGTTAAGCAGGCTTGAATCCTGCCGCCGTATGACATCAAACGTTATTTCGCCGCTCAGCGAATCCACTTTCAGGCCTGTCCAAACATCTTCACCCTTGCCCCTGCCGTCGTCCAACAGGCGCAATGCCGAGAGGAAAGCGGCAAGCTCCTTGCGGTCGAAAAACAGTTTCTGCCGCACGAATCCACCGCCGGCGTCTCCCACGCTGTGCGTTATCTTGAAAAAAGTCTCGGCGCTGTAGTCGTTAAAGTCAAGAAATATTGTCCCATGCCCCACATCCAACCGCCTTTGCCATGCACCAAGACGGGTCTGCCGCGGCTTGTCTGGCACAGTATCTTCAACAGCTTTTCCTGCCATGCCGAGCCACGGCTGCCCGTTCTCTAGGTATTCCACATTATCGAAACCCGCCAGCGCACGCTCCAGTTTTCCACCTTTCGTGCAATATCCTACCACAGTGTTTTGAGCCAGAGAGAGCATCAGTACGTTGCGGTCGAACGCCGAACGTGCCGTAACATTATGCACGCTAGCATCGCAATGTGTGATTATCAGCAGCCTGTTTTCGCGCAGGGCTGCACTAATATCGTCGTCCCAACGGCTGCGCATTGCCTCCGCCAAGACGAGAATAGCCGGTATCTTGCGCTGAAGAAGCACGCTGAACACAGCACGTTCCATGGGCGACTGGTTGCCGCACATTATGCAGTCGCGCTCCGGCGAGAGGCCGAGCAACCACTTGCCTACAAGGTACTCTATACCGTCGGGAGTATTCCGCGAGCATAAGAAAGCCGTCTTCTCGCGCCTAATCAGCGCCTCGTTGCCTGTCTTCGACCGTATTTCCATAATCAGAAGGAGTTAAAACCAAACGTCAGGGCTTATCACCGCCCCGCATTCAGGACATAATGTTTTTCACTGGTTCCAAACGCAAAGATAAGAATTTATGGCTAAATAAAGGAAACAATCAATAAAAATGCCACAAAAAACACGTTTCCATCATGCCTCCGCGCCAACTTTTCCTCCATTCCGCGCCGGTTCAAAACCTGTCTTTCTGCCCTTGTCCTGCGCCCGTGCCCTTGTATTTGCTGCGCGCTACGTTGAACTTATAACGCACCGTAAGGTTTATTTCGCGCTGTGCCGGAGACGTATAACGTGCCTTACGGACAGCTCCATAATAACAGACACAGTCCTTACGGCTTGTCTTGAATATATCGTCAACATACAGCTGGACGCTCAGACGGCCGTCAAGAAAAGCCTTATACAACGACAAGTCTGCCGTAAACGACGGCTTGCGCATATAGTTATTCTCATCGGCTCCCGTCGTCAGACACTCCATATCCAACGAAATCTGGCACAGCCTGGTGTCAATCGTGTTACCGAAACGCAGGTTTGCTATCGGATTGCCTAACGGATTATGCCCGTAAACGTCAATTCCGAACCACTGTTTCCGTACGCCCAACATAACAGATGGGTGCCACGGCCCAAACACGGGACGGAGACTTACCGAGGCGGACACCTTGTCGTAAGCCCTGCCGTTTACCTGCTTGAACAGCGCCACGGCGGGGTCGTCGCCGTAAGTCTCGCACGTCTGGATTATCGGATCAATCACATGCGAATATACCGCACTGAACATCAGCCACTTATACGATACCGCAAAGTTTACGTCATGCGACCTCGAGGGCTTCAGGAACGGGTCTCCTCCCTCGTAAATATAGCGGTTGTCATAGTGTATGCTGCTGCGAAGCTGGTTATAAGCCGGACGGTGTATGCCGGCCGAATAACCCAGCTGGAATGCTGTTCTGCCAAACATGGCAGATAAGGCGAGCGACGGAAAGAAGTTGCCGTATGCCTTGCTCTGCCCTGCAACGTATGCTCCGTCGTCATAATAGTCGAAATCCACGTTCTCGTACCGCAGTCCGGCCTGCACTCCGAGCCGGCCGAACTGTCGTGAATATTCCAAAAACACCGTAGCCATACCTTCTTCTATGCGGCTTTTATCGTCGCCAATTATGCCTTTTGGCAATACCGAATACAACGTCTTACGCTCTGAATAAGAATACTCTCCGCCCAAAGACACTGTGCCACCAAATAACGGAGCCGTAGAAACCAGCTTTGAAGCTACGAGCATGTTGCGGTTTTCCGTCCTTGTGTCAACGTCGTTGTGCCCGCTGCCATGCCCCGTTTCGACATAATCCTCGACAGTGTTCATATCCACGTCCTCCGCTCCCCACATCCAGTCCGTGTTGAAATCAATAGTAAATCCGCCTATTTTTCCTACATAATAAGCGTTTCCCTGCACTCCGGTTTCATTCCTGCTGTAAATATAGTCGCTGCGAAGCGTCTCTACGGACACCCCGTTTCTGGTTAGCGTTGAATTCATGTAGCCCGTGCCACGGTACCACGGCAGACAGTTAACCCTGACGCTCACGCCTGCCGAATGATTACCGTCGAACATATAGCTCGCGGCAAGACGGGCATAATAGTCTTCACGCTTACCAACCTGGTCAATAACCAGATCCTGGTTCCAAGTGTCCTCAAGATAGGTCGCCAGCTCGTTTTCCTTTGGGTCGGGAGTTACTTTTTTCGCTGCCCGGAGCGATAAGTCGATGTCAAGTCCGCCCCTGCGGTAGCTCATATTGAGCCTGTCTCCACCCACAAGATAGCCGTAATCGTTAAGCTCGCCATACAGGCGGTTGTCCAATCCGAAGCCCTCGCCCATGGCCTTTTTAGTAGTTATCCTGATTACCGACGTAACGCTGGCATCATAACGCGCGCCGGGATTCATTATCACCTCCACCTCTTTTACGTTGTCTGAAGCGAGCCTGTCAAGCTCGGAGTCGTCCCTCATCTTGCGGCCGTTGATGTAAATCTCCGGTTTTCCACGCCCGAACACCACAATTTCGCCCTTTCCTGCCGACACGTTTGGTATCTTGTCGAGCACTCGCTCTAATGTTCCTGCATGTTCAAGCACTGTCCCGCTCACGCCTGTCACCATGCCCTCACCCTTCAGCCTCGTAGTCGGCAAACCGCTCTTTACGACCACCTCGCCAAGCATTCTCGACTCAGGTGCAAGTACTACCGTGCCTATGTCGTCTTTCCTTTCAACGTAAACAGTCTTATAACCGACCGACGAGACGCGCAACAGACTACCATTCTGTGACGGTACGAACGCAAACGTGCCGTCGTCATCGGTCATTACGCCTGAAACGAAAGACGAATCAGGAAGTGCGAGAGCCACCACGTTTGCGTAAGTCAGGGGCTGTCCGTCGTCGTCCACCACCATGCCCGTAACCTCCTGGGCTACCGCATGCCCTGAGGCAAACGCCAGACAACACAAAGCCACCAATCTTATAAAAGTATTCATACCACTCTATTACTATATTACCGTTCACTTTTATTGACGCTGCAAACGGCAAAAAAGTTGCAGCATGACGATATTCTTCAACAAAAAAAGCGTTTGCATTGACATTAGATACATGTATTTCATTTATCAATAGCCCATACCATTTGATTATACAGGTAATGGCAAACGTACACAACATTTTTAACTACGAATAAAACACAGGAACACTTTACATCGTTTTAACGACAATAAGATATAAAAATAAAAGAATAAGAGCAGTAAAATTACCGTAAGTCTTCGCGTCAGTTAGTATTGACAGTACTGACGGATGATTATCCAAGCAGTGTCTACAAATGCTAATCAGTACAAGCATCATAAAGAAGTGTAATATAAGTATTTATTGCTTTGATTCCCATATACGGTCTTTTAGCATGTAAAAGGGCACATATTACACGCCAAAAGATGCCCTTTTACAGCACGAAAGGGCGCCTTTTATAAATCTACTGATTATCAAGTAGTTACAGAAATATATAAAAGGCGATACCTATTTGCTTCAGAGAGGTTTTCCTACGGTCATAACCCCAAGAGGACTTATGGTCGTATTAGCATAAGACAATCTACAAGCCGATGTTACTAAAGCTATATATAATAAGGTGTAAATCTATACACGAAAAGCAGTCTGACCGACACGGTCATTTCAACTTTCCATATTTCCTTTCAAAAAGTTCTGCATTTCTGTTTCCCCATTCAATCATAGCGTCAATAATAGGAATTAATGTCATCCCCAAAGGAGTGATTGAATATTCAGAACGCGGAGGCAGTTCAGGGTATATAGTCTTAGACACAAGTCCATCCTCTACCAACTCTTTCAGCTGTAAATCAAGCACACGCGGTGTTGCTTCAGGAAATATCTTATGGAGTTCACTCGGTCTTAACTTCTTATAACGCAGTTCATCGAGAATGCAAGACTTCCACTTTGAGCCAAGAAGACTCATCGTAAGCCGTAACGGACAGTCTAAATCAACAGGAATCTTTCTTTCGTACATAAACTTTACAGGTTTATTATTAATACAGCGCAAAAATAAATATAATTCTTCATAATCATGGTATACCGAAAAATTTTTCATATACTGAAAAATTTTTCGGTACTTGCGGATATGACAACTATACTATAAATTTGCAGCAGTTAACAATAACAAAAAACAAAATAATTATGAGAGCCAACATAGAAGAATACAAAGCGGTAGAACAAGCTGCAATGAATTTTGTTAAAAGTGTTTCCGAAGGCAACAGCAGTTATGCAAAGAAACTGTTCATCGACGAGGCTGTGCTGTTCGGTTTTCTTGACGGGAAACTGGAACATGGCAGCATACAGCAGTTTTATCATAACGTTGACACAGTGGACGCAGGCGACAAATTCAAGGCACGCGTTGATGTGATTGACGTAGAAGAGACACTCGCCGTTGTACGTGTATTGGAAGAAAAATGGGGAGGACGCATCGACTTTACAGATTATCTGCTTATGATGAAGATTGACGGTGAGTGGAAATGCGTAGCCAAGGCTTATAATCAAAACTCTGACACAATAAAAAAATAAGGAAAGGAGAAAAGCTATGAAAATAACAGTTATTACAGGCAGTCCGCGCAAACACGGCAACAGCTTTGCCATGACGGAAGCATTCATAAACGAAGCAAAACAGTGCGGACACGAGGTTAAGCGTTTTGACGCCGCATTCATGAAGATAGGAGGATGTCACGCCTGCCAGACTTGTTACAAGACAGGTAAAGCCTGCTCGTTCGATGACGACTTCAACACTATAGCACCGGCTATACTTGAGGCTGACGCAATTGTTTTCACAATGCCGGTTTACTGGTATTCCATACCGTCACAGATTAAAGGAGTCATTGACCGTATTTATTCTTTAGTTGTTGGCGGAAAAGACTATGCCGGAAAGAAATGTGGCCTAATAGCATGCTGCGAAGAAAAAGACATGACTGTTTTAGACGGAGTTAAGATACCGATAGAGCGTAGCGCAGCTTTGCTGAAATGGACAATGGCAGGAGAAGTGCTGGTTCCCGGAGTATTAGAAGAAGGAGAAATAGATAAGACTGACGGCTGCGAACAGGCTAAAGAGCTGGCTCACAAATTCTGAAACAAGCACTGACAGGCTTACTACATAAAGCCACAATTCTTTTATAAGAATAAAAACTGTTTCATAATGTCAGATTAATCCATCGGCTGGATTTTATCGTATTACTATAAAAATCAGACTCACCAGAACATTACATTTGTCAGACAGCTGACGAAAAAAGATGCTCCGATGAGTCTGTTTTTTGTTTTTTCACGACCTATAATGTGGATACATATTTCCCATTCTGACACCTTAATAATTATATATTGTTGCGCTTATCTGCGCTTTTTATACGGATATTCCACAGAATTTTTGTAAGTTTGCATTCGTCAAAACATTAAGGAGAAAGATAAATGCCATTAAGAATACCGGACAAGCTGCCCGCAATAGACGCGCTGAAGAAAGAGAACATATTTGTAATGGACACGTCGAGGGCGCACGCCCAGGACATCAGACCGCTCAGTATAGTGATACTTAACCTGATGCCGCTGAAGATAACGACCGAAACAGACTTGATAAGACTATTGTCGAACACTCCGTTGCAAATGGACGTGACGTTCATGAAGCTGAAAAGCCATACGCCGAAGAATACTCCGATAGAACACATGATGATGTTTTACAAGGACTTCGACGTGCTGAGCGACAAGAAGTTTGACGGAATGATAATAACAGGCGCGCCGGTTGAACTGCTTGAATTCGAGGACGTCAACTATTGGGACGAGCTTGTAAGGATATTCGACTGGGCAAAAAGCCACGTAACAAGTACCTTATATATATGCTGGGCGGCACAGGCCGGACTGTATTACCACTACGGCATAAGGAAACACGCTTTGCCGAAAAAGATGTTCGGCGTGTTCAGGCAGCATGTCACCGAGCCGCTCCTACCGATATTCCGCGGCTTCGACGACTTTTTCTACATGCCACACAGCAGGCATACGGAGATAAGGCGCGAGGACATCGTGGCCGACGACAGGCTGAAACTGATAGCCGAGTCGGACGAGAGCGGTGCGAGCATAGTCATGGCGCGTGGCGGACGGGAATTCTTCATCACGGGACATCTCGAATACTCGCCCGACACACTCGACAAGGAATACAGGCGCGACATGGGCAAGCGTGACGACGTTGAAATGCCCGTAAACTATTACAAGGACGATAACCCCGACAACGCCCCGCTCGTAAGGTGGCGCGCCCATGCCAACCTCTTCTTCAACAACTGGATAAATTATTACGTCTACCAGGAAACTCCGTACGACATCGACAAAATAGAATAAGGACATGCAAGCTGGACATAAAGACAACAGGATACCGCTGGAACTGCTGGCTCCGGCAAAAGACGCCGAATGCGGCAGGGCGGCCATTGACCATGGAGCCGACGCCGTGTACATAGGAGCGGAACGCTTCGGCGCACGCGCCGCCGCAGGCAACTCCATAGACGACATAGCCGGGCTGTGCGAGTATGCACATACGTTCGGCGCAAGGGTGTATGTAACGGTAAACACGATAATTTACGACGACGAAACAACCGAGACAGAGAAACTGGTAAACAGCTTGTACAACGCCGGAGTAGACGCCATACTCGTACAGGACATGGGTATCCTGGAGATGAACCTGCCGCCTATCGAGCTGCACGCAAGCACGCAGACCGACAACCGCTCGGCCGGGAAAGTGGCATGGCTGGCCGGACACGGATTCAAACGCGTGGTGCTTGCGCGCGAACTTTCGTTCGACGAGATAAGAAACATACACGACGCCGTGCCTGGCGTAGAGCTTGAGGCATTCGTACACGGAGCCTTGTGCGTCAGCTATTCAGGACTTTGCTACGCCTCACAATACTGTTTCAACCGCAGCGCTAACCGTGGCGAGTGCGCACAGTTCTGCCGCCTGAAGTTCGACCTTGAGGACGCCGACGGGCGGACGATAGTACGCGGACGCCATCTGCTGTCGCTAAAGGACATGTGCCGCGCCGACTATATAGGCCAGTTGGCTGAGGCCGGAGTTACGTCGTTCAAGATTGAAGGACGACTTAAGGACATCACATACGTCAAGAACGTTACAGCCGCTTACAGCCAAAGGCTCGACGAGCTGGTGGCCCGCAACCCCGAACGTTACCGCAGGGCGTCGCGGGGCAAATGCAGCTACACGTTCACTCCATGTCTGGACAAGACTTTCAACCGAGGCTTTACCGACTATTTCATTAACGGACGGCGGGGCGACATAGCGTCGTTCCAGACTCCCAAGGCAATGGGTGAACACGTAGGCCACGTCAAGGAAACGCACGCCAACTGGTTCACAGTGGCCGGGACCGCATCGTTTGCCAATGGCGACGGCCTGTGCTTCATAGGCAGCGACGGCGAGCTGACCGGTTTCCGTGTGAACAGAGCCGAAGGCAACAAGATTTTCCCTCTTAAAATGCCACAGGGACTGAAGCGCGGCACCGAGCTTTACCGTAACAACGACCAGGCTTTCGAGAAAGAATTGTCGCACAAGAGCGCGGAACGCAAGATTGACGTAAACATGACGCTCGAAGACAAAGGGGCAGGATTCAGCCTTACAATAAGCACCGTAGACGGCGTATGCGCCACTGTCGATACGGAAACAGAAAAGCAGGAGGCAATAAAGCCGCAGCGCGACAACATAATAAAGCAGTTGTCAAAACTCGGCAACACCCCGTTCAAGTGTGCCGGAGTGGCATTCTCGCCCGACACATTCAACTTCTTCATTCCCTCAAGTACGCTCGCCGACATGCGCCGCGCCGCAACGGACCAGCTTGCCGAAAAACTGCGCTCCGCGATGCGTGTGGGAACGG
>OHQR01000021.1_pt1 | contig 102453 bp, 86 predicted proteins | sample 1578191 | NCBI WGS metagenome assembly OHQR01 (sample SAMEA3879577, study PRJEB24766) | human gut metagenome | biome: human-associated habitat; feature: feces | place: USA | collected 1985/1987 | reverse complement strand
CAGGTTTGAATCCTGTCGCGGTCACGAAAATCGCCTATAGCATTTCTGTTATAGGCGATTTTTATTTCTATTACTTGATAACCAAAATTGGAATATCCGAATGGAACACCATTCTTCGAGCTATACTCGGATTGAATAAACGGGCAAATACATTGCGCTTGTAGTTAGTGATACCTAATACATCAATCTGCTGGTCTTTCACATACGAATCCAGATTGGCAAGCAAATGATCTTCTGGAATCAGGTGATAATCGATATTCAGCTGCGGGTATTGCTTTTTGAAATATTCCCGGATTCCAGCCAGTTTGATTTCATTCCACGTCTTGCGCTGCTCGTTTGAATTCAGATGAATGAATGAGATATCAAACTTATAATTCTGGAAGGTTGTAATAAGTGAATCAAAGGCAATTAAGTCTCTCTGGTCAAAATTCGTGATGAATGCCACCTTATGGATAGCTCCGAAATGAACAAGTTTCGCGTTTTTAGGAATCGCATATACGAATACTGGACTGCGGTCTATCACTTCGGCAGTTACGCTTCCTATCAGTTCCAAATCCTTTTCTCCCTGCCCTCTGGTACCCATAATGATGATGAGCGGACGGTTCTCACGGGCATATTGTAGTATCTCCTCTTCCGGAACTCCTTCACGAAGCAGACAGGAAAACTTCACATCCGGCAATTTGCCCAACTGAATTTCATCCTTCAATGTATTGGTCAACTTGGTGAGCTGTTCATGGATGCCATCCAGCATGTTTTTAATGCCCATATCAGGCTCTACAGGCAATCCGTAGCCTTCTATAGCGTACTGGAGGTTCGGAAGGTAAATCGGGCTAAAATAGACGTGCATAAGGACAATTTCGGCATGTATTTCAGCTGCGAAATTGAATGCGAATTCACATGCCTTCTGCGAATAGCCGGAAAAATCGACAGGAACCAGAATTTTCTTCTCACGGTGATGGTTGTCCGGAACCTGTTCTTTAACCACGTCATCGGCCAGCCAGGTAGAACTCTCGATAATCTTCAACGCACGCGGAAGGTCACTTTCCTTGATGCGGATACGTACACCGGAAGATATCACAGGTTGGATGAGATTCACGTTGTGGATATATGCTTCGATTCCCTCGCTTTCGAGCACATTCTTCAATATCTGAGCCTTCGAATAGGTCAGAATAGCTAACGTAACAAGTTTATCTTCCATAACACAGAATTTAAAGGTGAAACAATATAAAGCAAAACATTCCAATCAACGATTTGGATGACCGTCAATTGGAATGCTTACGTAACAATATAAATTATTCCTTTTCTATCAAGATTGCTGTTCTTTCAGAATAGCCATTGCTTTATCAAGCACTGTTGTGTCATCCAGCATGACAAGACCGCCATCAGGTCCCGGTTCCAAATGAATACCTACACTCTTACCCTCCTTGAAATTCTGACCGCCGAAGAAATTACGTACAGTTTCAACATCTATATTCAATTCATCGGCGATGCGATGCATGCTTCCGGCAGGTAAAGAGTCTTTGATTTTGCGGAGTTCGTTAAAAGTTATTGTTCTGTTCATAGTAGTCAATTTTTAATGGTTTAACAGATTTGATTCATAATCTCGTTCTAAAATTAACGAAAGATTACGACTGGACAAAAAAATCCTTTATTTTTTTCAGAAAAAAACGCCTGTCACTAGAAATATAAAGCCTTTGCCTGAATCATTCCGGCAATAATGGCATACAGATATGTCAAGAGCAGCGTGATAAATAAGATACGGATGTCATTGATGGTATATCCGGTTGACGTATATTGGTCAGAGATGTATTGAGGCTGGTCAAAGTACCGTTTAGCTATATACCTATAACCACAATAAACGACAGCACCTACAATACAACCTTCCAACGCTCCGCACAAGATATCACCGGGATAATGTACTCCCAAATAGATACGGGAATAAGAAGGGATAATTGCCCATAAAAACATCATCACTGTGGCTCCCCAGTACCGGAACAACAGTGAAATAAAAACCGCTACGGCAAACGTATTTGCGGCATGGCTGGATATAAATCCATACAACCCTCCCCTATAAGCGTTGACTGTATGGACCAGATACATGATTTCAGGATCCCGGGTCGGACGGAAACGCGCGAAATACGGTTTACAGACCCCGGATGCTATCTGATCCGCCAAAGTTATGGTTAAGGCGAGCATCAGCAAAATCGTACATGCATGCCCTATCTTATTGTTCTTTAATATGATATACAGCAGTACAGCGCCTGCCGGGATCCATGTAGAAGTACTGGTTACTGTCCACATGAATCCGTCCCAGAACAATGAATGACTCCCATTCAGTTCCAGAAGCAATGCCTTATCGGCTGCTATCAGCTGCTGTATATCCATATTCTGTTGTATTTCAAATCAATTCGATGGACTCGGTCTTGACCCATCCTTTATTACCATCTTCCAGACGTACTTCCTTCCATTCCTTCATAGAATTGTCTTCTACAAAGACTTTAGTTCCCTCATGAAGCACAAACAAATCGGTTCCGCTCTCATTCGGGGTACTCTTAACAGACACGGTAGGTGCCATAATGATGGCTCCTGTACGGTCTATCAGCTCACTCTTCTGTCTGGAGGCACAGAAATTGGCACAGATACTCACGAACAGGCAGACCAACCCGGCGATGAAACCGATTTTCTTGACCAACACACGGTTCCCAAAGATATAGAATACCGCTCCAATCAAGAAAAGGATAAATGAAGCAATGCCTAATCTCGCCCATGCACTTTCACCCATCAGATTGACCAAGGCCTTTCCCCATGTCAGGATAAAGACCTCATGCGTCGGAGTTATCTGATCGGTAGTCTTTCCACGTGCCATATCCAGATTAAACCGGATATCCGCATCACCTGGATTCAACAACAATGCACGTTCATAGTTAAGGACAGCCTTCGCAATATCCTTGTTCTTATAATAGCTATTACCCAAATTGTAATAGATATCTGCCGACTCACCATCTGTTGCCAGAATCTCTTCGTAAAGTTTGATTGCCTGTTCAAACTGATTTTCCTGATAAGCCTTATCAGCTTCAGCCTTGGTTGCAGCATGAACCATCTGAAAGAAGCCGATCAAGCATACCAATATGATTGATAATTTTCTCATGTTTTCCTCTCCTATCCGTTAATGTTTAATGCTGTTTTCCATCTTGCTGATAACGTTGATGGCAGAAGTATATACCTTGTCCATGGCTTCACTTTCATCTCCCGGAGCATAGCGTGCGAACTCACATTGGTTCAATGCATCCAGGAATTCCTGGATAAGTTCAGCAGAAACTCCGTATCGGGTCAATTCTGCCTCGATATTGTCTTTCGACAGCTGAGATACCGGGATGCTCAGTTTGTCACTGGTGTATCCCCACAAAGCCTTCAGTACTTCATCGTAGAATTCATTCTTCTTGTTCTCTGCCAACAGTTTACCTGCCAACTTCATACGTTTCGTAGCAACCTTATTGGCTTTCTTGGTCTTTACCTTGGCTACGTTGGCGTTTTCGATAGCCTGTTTCCGGTAAATGATGACAAAGACCACGAACAACAGGAATGGAATCACATACCACAGATAGCAGGCAGTAGTTCCGAAGAAGAAGTCGCCCCGTTGTTGCAAGTTTGTATCACCTAACTTGATGAAACGGATATCTTTGGCCAACATCTTGACACTTTCCTTATTGGTAAAGTCTGCGATTACCTGATCGGCATTACCTTCCCCTTTTTCTACCGTCAGCTGATAAGCTTCGGTCATCAGTGTCTTATACGAACCGGACTTCAAGTCAAAATAAGTAAATTTCACCGGAGGAACGGTAAAGTTTCCGGCATGACGCGGAATAGCCAGGTATTCAATGGTCTTTGTACCGCTCAATCCGGCAGTCGTCAGTTCAAACTGGTTGTCCACTTTCGGGTCGTAGACTTCAAAATCCTGCGGGAATTTGATTTCCGGCGTACTGATAAGTTTCATGTTACCGGTACCGTTGATAACCAATTTGATGGTTATTGCGTCGTTAGTCTTTACCTTCATGGAATTGATGCTGGAAGAGAGTGTGAAAGTTCCTACTCCTCCCGAGAAATCCGCCGGCTTAGACGGAAGCTGTTTGACATCGATAGTCAGTTTCGGAGCAACAATCTTCTTGTTTACTTCCACATATCCGCCTCCATTGAAGAACGCATCAAACGGGTCATCCGAAACGGTCTGTTGGGCAATAACCGCATCGAAAGTGATGGCAGGGATTTCCAGCTTACCGGTCTGTTGCGGGAACATCACGTATTGGCTCCACACCGTCGTGTTATAATTACGCCCTTTATAGTGTTCCAATGAAAAGACCTTCTGTTTGGACAAAGGTATTTCCTGCGTATAAAAACTCTTCAGGTCAGGCATATCTCCACGCAACTGACGGAGATTTACCAACGTATACACCTTATATGTCAATAGGATGGCCTCCTGTTCGTACACCGTTGTCTTACTGGCAGTTGCTGTAATGAACAGGTCATTGGCCGTAATCTGTCCACCGGCCGACTGCGCCCGGGAACGTGTAGAGCTTCCCCCTTGTGAATTACTACTGGAAGAGCCCTGCTGGTCTGGTGGAAGCACCTTGATGCTGATTGCATTCGAAAAGACCTTTTCACCATCTACCTCAATGCTGGCTGCAGGAATATTAAAAGTACCCTCTTTGGTAGCCATCAGGATATAGGTATAAGTTACAGAACGGCTGGAGGACACTTTTCCGTTAATAATCTGTGTACTGCTTTGCTGCGAGCGGCTCGGTCCCATCAGAACGTCGAATCCGCTGATGGAAGGTGCACGGAAATCCTTCACATCCTGGGTGTTGATGGTAAAGGTCAACCGGAACTGGTCGCCCGAGACAACCGTATTGGGCGCATCAGCCTTGAAACGGATACCGTCCGCCGCCAGCATCTGCCCCCACAGGATTACCATCCATAATAAGAAGACTATTCTTTTCATCATCTATCGTTGTTTATTTTAATTTGCTACACTCATTACCAGTCTTTATCCAGCTTCTTACCTTGAATCTGAATCTGTTTCTTGACCTTATCCTGTACATTCTTTTCATCCTGCATGGCTGCATTCAGCAATTGCTCGGCATTCTCCTTCGACATTTCATCCTGGTTCTGCTGTTGCTGCTGATTGTTCTGCTGCTGGTCTTTCTTATCCTGATCCTGCTGGTCTTTATTCTGTTGCTGTTCGTCCTGTTTCTGGTCTTGCTTCTGTTCCTGCTGTTTGTCCTGATTCTGGTTCTGCTGCTGGTCTTTCAGCTGCTTCTGAGCCAATGCCAGGTTGTAGCGGGTTTCATTGTCATGAGGATTGTTTCTCAGCGACTCCTTGTAGGCCTCGATGCATTCAGGCAGCTTCTTGGAAGACTGAAGTATGACGCCCATGTTGTGATAAATCTGAGCCAACTTCGCTTTGTCTTTCTCCAACCGGGAAGCAGCCTGGTATTGCTCCATCGCTTCCTGGGCCTTCTGCTGCATCAGCAAGGCATTTCCCAAGTTGTACATTGCCGCAGAAGATTTCGGATTAACTTCCAAGGCCTTCCGATAGTCTACTTCCGCCTTTACAAACAGACTGTCTTTATATAACTTATTACCGCTACGCAGATAGTCACGGTCGGTCTTCTGACCGAATGCAACTGCCGAGACAGTCAACAGCATCAGTAAAATGAAATATCCTTTCTGTAACATACTCATTTCTGTTTAAAGAGATTCACATTCTTGAATAACGGATTCTTGCGATTCAGAATCATCAGTTCGGCTGCCAACAGCAACAGTGCCAACCAAGCCAGCACCTGGAACTGTTCATCAAATTCGGTATAGACCTGAGTCTCTACATCTGCCTTGGCCAATTTGTTGATTTCGGCATTCAACGCCTTTTCGGCATTGTTCGTATTATCTACACGGACATAGATACCGCCTCCTGCCTTGGCTATTTCCTGACACATCTGTTCATTCAAACGGGTTACGATGACATTTCCGTCCTTGTCACGACGGAACTCGTTCGAGCCCTCTACCGGAATCGGAGAACCGTCCGGCGAACCTACACCCAGTACAAAGACACGGATACCTTTCTTGGCAGCGGCCTGTGCAGCCTCGATTGCTCCCCCTTCGTGGTTCTCACCATCGGTTATCAGCACAATGGCACGGCCTACCCCTTCATTCGGAGTAAAGCTCTTCATAGCCAAATCAATGGCTCCTGCAATATCTGTTCCCTGCGTAGAGATCAGTGAAGGAGTGATGCTTTCCAGAAACATCTTTGCCGAAATATAGTCGCTCGTAATAGGCAGCTGCGTAAAAGCTTCACCGGCAAATACAATCATGGCCACCTTATCGTTATTGAATTTTTCCACCAGACGGGAAATCAATTTCTTCGATTTGTCCAGACGGCTGGGAGTAACATCTTCGGCCAGCATAGAGTTCGATATGTCAAGTGCCACAACGGTCTCGATACCCTGACGTTTCACTGTTTCCATCTTTGAACCGAACTGCGGACGGGCCATCATAAAGATAATCATGCCCAATGCGGCAAGCATGAGCCAGAACTTTACATCCGGACGATATTTAGATACATCCGGCATCAGCTCTTTCAGCAGTTGCGGGTCGCCATACAGCCGGAGTCTCTTCCGGCGGCGATAATTGGAATAGAAATAAAACGCTGCCAATACGGGCAGGACAATCAATAAATACAAATATAGCGGTTCTCCAAATCGAAACATGACTTCTAATTTTAAGGGATTTTCTTCAATACAGTATTCCGCAAAAGGATTTCCAGCAGCAGACACAAGAAAGCCACCAAAGCAAATGGTGCGAAGGCTTCCTCACGCTTGCTGAATTCTTTCACGTTCAACCTTGTTTTCTCCAGTTTATCAATTTCTTTATAGACTTCTTTCAGTTTCGAGTTACTGGTTGCGCGGAAATAATTACCGTTCGTAGTACCTGCAATCTGAGTCATTGTCTTCTCATCCAGCTCTACCGGTATCTGCACATACTGCACACCGGCATAGGTAGGCATCGGATAAGGTGCTGTTCCATTGGTTCCTACACCGATTGTATAGACACGGATACCGAATTTCTTGGCAATCTCTGCCGCTGTCAGCGGAGAAATATCTCCCATGTTATTGACACCGTCAGTCAGCAGGATAATCACTTTCGATTTGGCCTTGCTATCCTTCAATCGGCTTACAGCGTTTGCCAGTCCCATACCTAAGGCAGTTCCGTCATCAATCATACCTTGCTGAACCATGTCGCAACTTACATTACGGAACAGATTCAGCAGCACGCCGTGATCTACAGTCAACGGACACTGAGTGAATGCTTCACCCGCAAATATACTCAGACCGATATTGTCGTTCGGACGGCCATTGATGAACTCGGAAGCTACCTGCTTAGCCGCCTCGATACGGTTCGGCTTCAAGTCCTCGGCCAACATACTGGTAGAGACATCCACCGCCAGCATGATATCAATACCCTCTATCTCTGTATTCTGCCAGTTGTCTGTAGTCTGAGGACGGGCCAGCACCAATACAATCATCACGAACGTTACGATACGCAGCAGAAAAGGAGCATGAAGAAGATAAATCTTCCAGCTTTTCGGCGCGTTCATGTACATACGTGTGGTAGAGACCTGCATACTGGGTTCCATACGTTTCTGGCGCATAAAATACCAGATGATGTAAGGTATCAGCAGCAAGAGCAAAAACAGATATTCAATGTTTGCAAAAATCATGATTTCTATTTTTAAGCGTTAAAAGAAGAGGTTGATAAGATGGCGAATAACATAATACAACGCCACGCATGAGCCGACAGCTGTTACTGCAATGCTGCAAATCAACATGATACGTCCTTGTTTAGAGCGTTTCTCTTCCACCTTGATTTCGGTAGGTTCTTTCTTGACGTTCGGGTCTTCTTCCACCTTGGTCTGATTGATGAATTCTACCGCGTTCACCAGATTCATATCGTTGATATTCATCAGCGGTGCATATTTGGCAAACTTCACCAGATCGGCAGTTTCAAACAGAAGTCTCAGGTCCTTCAAGGAATCTTTATCCTTTTCACGTAGCAGACACTCAATGATTTCAGAAGAAGTCATTTCCATGGCATTGAATCCGAAACGATCCTTGATATAGGTACGGATGACATCCGTCAATTCTGTATAATAGAGTTTCGGATCAGCCTTCTGCCAGGTCTTGTCAGCCTTGATGGCTTCAATCTTCTGCATGGCTGTCTGATGCGGCGGCAACTTCGGCTGAATCTTGATAATCTTGATAATAGGCTTGTTGTTGCGGTAGCGTATCACAAAGAAAACAGCTACAGCACCCAATACCAACATCGCAATCAGCGCATAGACCAAAGGCGCCAGATCCTCCCATGTCAACGACACTTCCTCGATGTCCTTCGGACCGAAGAACTGGTCTGGATGCAACGTATCTACAGGAATGGAATAGACCTTCAGTGCCAATGCCTTCGAACGGTAAGGCTGATTGTTTACCAGCACCTCAAACGGAGGCAGGTAATACAACGCCGAATCAAACGAAGTAATGGTATATTCCTGAGAAATCAGCCAACGCTTGTTATCGTTCAACAATTGTGTATCCGGTTTGGCGATATCAACGACTTCGACCCCCGTTACCAATGTATCGCGTACAACCGGCAGCCGCAGACGTTGGTTGGCGTCCATACTTACCTGAAGGCGGACTTTCGTCTGCTCACCGATAAGCAACTGCAACGAATCGATGGTTGCTTCCACCGTAACCTGAGCCTTCACTCCAGTTGCAGCAAACAGAAACAGCAGCAGACATCCTACTGTCCGGAACCACTTCTTGCCATTACAATATAATAAGGTATATTTCATGTCATCATCAATTTCGTTTAGCAAATAAGTTGAGCAATGCCTTCACATAATCCTCGTCGGTACGCACAGACACCGCATCCACATTGCTGTGGGTGAACGTTTCATTCAGTTTCTGCTTGCGATCGACCCACCAGGCATGATGAGCATTCCGTAAAGCCTTTGAAGAAGTATCTATCCATTGTTCGTGTCCGGTTTCGGCATCGCGTACACGCATCAGACCGACATCCGGGAGTTCCTCCAACCGTTTGTCGTATACCTGAATAGCCACCACATCATGCTTCCGGTTGGCTATGGTCAGTGCATTCTGATAATCGTTGTCATCGATGAAATCACTCAACATGAATGCCGTACAACGCTTCTTCAAAACATTCGTCAGATACTCGATCGCACACTGTATATTGGTACGATTACTTTCCGGTTGGAAATCAATCAGTTCGCGGATGATATACAGGATATGTTTACGTCCTTTCTTCGGCGGAATGAATTTTTCGATCTTATCAGAAAAGAATATGACACCGATCTTATCGTTGTTCTGGATAGCAGAAAAAGCGATGGTTGCGGCAATTTCTGTCACCATATCCTTCTTCATCTGTTTGATGGTACCGAAATCCAAGCTGTTGGAAACATCCACCAGCAACATCACCGTCAGTTCACGTTCCTCTTCAAACACCTTAACGAACGGTTTGTCAAAACGGGCTGTCACATTCCAGTCGATATCACGTACGTCATCACCATACTGATACTCGCGCACTTCGGAGAAAGCCATACCCCTACCCTTGAAGGCCGAATGATACTGCCCGGCAAAGATATTGCTCGAAAGTCCACGCGTCTTGATTTCTATCTGACGGACACGCTTTAAGAGTTCACTAGTTTCCATTCTGTTCTTTCTGAATATATAGTTAAGCGGTTATCCTTTGACGGATATCCCTACGATTAATGTGTCCGGCAGCAGAGAAACCTAAGTTTCACTTCCGCCGAACCTACGTTTCACGATGGTGAAACATACATTCCACAAGCGTGGAACATCAAGAACTTACGTAAGTTTAGGGCACTTCAACCTTATTCAGAATCTTGCTGACGATTTCTTCGGAAGTAACATTCGTTGCTTCAGCTTCGTAAGTCAGTCCGATACGGTGACGCAATACGTCGTGAGCCACAGCACGTACATCTTCCGGAATGACATAACCACGGCGCTTGATGAACGCATAGCTACGGGCTGCCAAAGCCAAGTTGATAGAAGCACGCGGAGAACCTCCGAAACCGATCAGTCCCTTCAGGTCTTTCAGGTCGTACTGTTCCGGATAACGGGTAGCAAAGACGATATCTGCAATGTACTGTTCAATCTTTTCATCCAGATAAACCTGACGCACCACTTTACGTGCTTCCAGGATATCTTCCGATTTCAGAATCGGGCGGATATCAATCTTTTCTCCAGAAATATTCTGACGGATAATCTTCTTTTCTTCTTCCAGTTTCGGGTAATCGATAATTACCTTCAGCATGAAACGGTCCACCTGAGCTTCCGGAAGCGGATAAGTACCTTCCTGCTCAATCGGGTTCTGGGTAGCCAGCACAAGGAAAGGTTCGGGCAGGCGGAAAGTTTCCTTACTTAAAGTCACCTGACGTTCCTGCATGGCTTCCAGCAATGCACTCTGTACCTTTGCCGGAGCACGGTTAATTTCATCGGCCAATACGAAGTTTGCAAAGACAGGACCTTTGTTGGCGATGAATTTCTCTTCTTTCTGACTGTATATCATGGTACCGATCACATCGGCAGGCAGCAAATCCGGAGTAAACTGGATACGGCTATATTTTGCATCAATCAAAGAAGCCAAGGTCTTGATGGCCAATGTCTTCGCCAAACCAGGCACACCTTCCAGCAGGATATGTCCGTCTGACAACAGACCGATTAACAATGATTCTACAAGATGTTTCTGACCCACAATCACCTGGTCCATGCCGGTCATCAAGTTAGTAACGAATGCACTCTGACGTTCTATGCGTTCGTTCAATTCACGAATGTCAATAGCTTCAGCCATAATTTCTTTTCTATTTTAAATATTCCAATTTGTTTCTTTATACTGCTTTTTCGGACACTTTATCTTAAAAGCACCCCAAAATTAACGCATTCGATTAACAGGCACAACTAATTTTTATTAAAAAATACATGTGCCATTCTCCTTTTAAATCTAATTGAACTAAAGAAATCTAAATTTACAGATTCTGTACAGATTTCTTTACCGCCGTCAGTTTTTCGGAGATAATTTCGGTATCTGCAGGACTGTACCTACAGGAACATTGTCGGGATTCTTGATAACCTTCCGGTTATGACGGACGATGTAAGGCCACAATTTCTTGTTACCGTAATATTTCAAGGCTACCTTCACCAAACTTTCACCGTTCTGCAACGTATAGGTATCCATCGTTCCAGTAATGGTATACTCCATGGTATCGGCCAAGGTTTCCCGCTTTACGGCCTGTGGCTTTTCATCCTTAACAGGTGCGGGAGCCTTCACGACCGGAGCCGCAGAAGAGACAGTCGGTAGAGTCACATGTACCGGTTTCTGCTTTACAACCGAATCCGGTTTCTGCCTGCCAACCGAATCTGCTTGAACAGTCTCCATGGCAGCAAGTGTGTCCAGAGTCTCCTTCTTTTCCGTACTTTTCGGAAGCAGTATGGCATTGTTCACCTTTTTTTCTGAGATCAATTCCCGTAAAAGTGCTTCAGGAATATACCTTCTTCCTGAGAGCAGTGCCCAAATGATACCTCCACCTATTAACACGCCAACCAATAAAATGGTTGCATACATGCACCAAGGAAGCTTGCTTCTTTCTTCTTTTTGTATTTTTTTATCAGAACTGTCTAACGGGATTTCAGACAGGCTTTGAGAACCATGCTCTGTTGCCGGCACTACTTCCGGAACGACTTCCTTCTTCTCAGCCTCCTGACTGACAGGCTCTTCGTGGGTTTCTGATTGGGATGCATCATCTGCTTCGACGGATGATTCAATTTGTGGAATATCAGCATTCTGAGATTCCTCTTTATCCACGACAGGAAGTTTTTCTTCCTCAGTTCCCTGCACATCAGACAAATGATTCTCTTCATGGTTCTCTTCCGAAACGGGTGTTTCAGGCTCAGTGAGCGATGCGTCATCCGGGCTGGTCTGTTCAATTGATTCATCGGATAAACGCTCTTCCTCTTTAAGAACAGATTCTTCACCCGGCAAATCCTGTTCGCCTGTGTCGGCAGCCAAAGCACCGGAATCGACAGATTCATCGGTACCGACACCCTCCTGTTTTTCTGTATCCAGAAGACTGTCGGATGCTTCTCCGGTCTTTTCTTCTTCCGGTAGTTGCTCCTCTCCCTCTTCATCCATATCCTCGAAATGAGTATGCTCATTCAGGATGACAGTTTCAAAATGTGCGAAAGGTTTGTTGATACTGTCCCGCATCGCCACATCGGGAGTAAAAGTAATTCTCGAACGCCCCTGCGTCCCGGTACGTTCCTCACTCTCTTCCTCATCACTTCCTCGGGAATCTGTCTCGATACGCTTGAAGGTTCCCAATCCTTTCACCTTGATGTATTTATCTCGTTCCAAGGCACGACGAATCAGTTCGAAAAACGCTTTCACGAACGCGTCAGCATCTTTCGGGTCCATCTGATGCCGTTTGGTAAGTGCTTCTATCAGATATTGCAAGGTTAACTTTTCATTCATCGGCAGAGGTGTTTGTCGGATAGTCTTTTAACAGAGAATCGGGGGTAAATGTCAGGACCAGTTTAGGAGGAACCAGCAGGCGTTGTTTCGTCATCGGATTGATAATGATGCGTTCCAACCGTTTCCTCACCTCAAACCGTCCGAACCCTTCGACTGAAATCAGATTACCTTCTTGCAGTTCCTGGGTCATGATGTCAACAAGAGATGCCACCAATTGGGTGGCATCCTTGTTCGTATATCCTAAACTCCGCGATAATTCGACTACGAATTCCTTATTGTTCATAAAAACGACACTTACTAAATCAAATCAAAGACGCATACAGGTCGAAATCATCTGCATCGTATACACGAACCTGATAAAAGTGACCGATCCTCAGATGTTTTTCCCCTTCTTTTATCAGAACTTCCGGATCGACCTCCGGAGAATCGAATTCAGTACGTCCGATGTAATACTCTCCTTCTTTCCGGTCAATCATGACCTTGAACTCCTGACCGATTTTTGCGTGGCTCAGTTCGGCTGAGATTTCCTGCTGGATGGCCATCAACTCATCCAACCGTTGCTGTTTAAGCTCATGCGGAATTTCATCCTCGTAATGTTCGGCTGCATAGGTCCCTTCTTCTTCCGAATAGGCAAAAGCACCCATACGGTCAAAACGGACTTTCCGTACAAATTCCTTCAGTTCTTCGAAATCGGCCTCCGTTTCTCCTGGATGTCCCACCATCAAGGTCGTACGCAGATGAATACCGGGCACTTCCCTACGGAATTCCTCTATCAGCTGATAAGTCTCTTCCTTCGTCACATGGCGGCGCATTTTCTGCAGCATGTTATCGCTGATGTGCTGCAACGCAATGTCCATGTACCGGCATACGTTCGGATGTTCCCGCATCACACGGAACAGTTCTTTCGGGAAATGAGCCGGATATGCGTAATGCAACCGGATCCACTCTACACCCGGAATAGCTGCCATCTGCTCAATCAATTCAGGAAGCATCTGCTTCTTATACAGGTCTACACCATAATAGGTCAGTTCCTGCGCGATAACCTGGAATTCCTTGACACCTTCGGATACTAGCAGACGGACCTCGTCCAGAATTTCTTCCATCGGACGAGATATATGCTTACCGGTTATGATAGGAATAGCACAATAAGAGCACTTACGGTCACATCCTTCAGAAATTTTCAGATATGCGTAATGTTTCGGAGTAGTCAGATGGCGTTCAATGGCATGGTCAGCCTGATAAGTCTTACCCAAATCGGCCAGCAGTTCATTCCAGTTGAACTTTCCATAAAATTTATCTACTTGAGGGATTTCTACCTTCAGTTCCTGCAGATAGCGTTCTGAAAGACATCCCATGACATACAGTTTCCGGAGCTTGCCTTCTTCCTTAGCCTGGCAAAATTCCAGAATCATATTGATAGACTCCTCCTTGGCATCGCCGATGAAGCCACATGTATTGATGACAGCTATCTCACCCTGAGGATTTTCGCTATCGTGAGTTACCTTGTAACCGTTTGCTTCCAGCTGTTTCATCAGCTTCTCGGAATCAACCAGATTCTTCGAACAGCCCAAGGTTACGATATCAATTGTATTTTTTCTCATTTATTATCTGTTCCGAATAATGAATCGACAAATTCGCGGCGGCGGAAAATCTGCAGATCTTCCATGCCTTCTCCCAGTCCGATGTATTTTACAGGAATCTTGAACTGGTCAGAAATACCGATAACTACCCCACCTTTTGCAGTACCGTCCAGTTTGGTGATGGCCATGGCATTCACCTCCGTAGCCAATGTAAACTGTTTGGCCTGTTCGAATGCATTCTGTCCTGTAGAACCGTCCAGTACCAGCAATACTTCATGTGGAACTTCCGGTACAACTTTCTGCATGACTTTCTTGATTTTTGTCAGCTCGTTCATCAAACCGATCTTGTTATGCAGACGTCCTGCCGTATCAATAATAACGACATCCGCATGATTGGCAACTGCCGAACTCAATGTATCGAAAGCAACGGATGCAGGGTCTGATCCCATCTTCTGCTTAATGACAGGTACCCCTACACGTTCGCCCCAAATCACCAATTGTTCTACGGCAGCGGCACGGAAGGTATCAGCAGCACCCAAATAAACGGATTTACCCGCTTTTTTGAATTGATAGGCCAGTTTACCGATGGTAGTGGTTTTTCCGACTCCGTTTACCCCGACTACCATGATGACATAAGGCGTCTTATCGGCAGGTACATTGAAATCATCCGCATCTACAGAGTTGTTTTCCGTCAATAAGGCTGCAATTTCTTCCCGTAGGATATTGTTCAGTTCTTGCGTATTGACATATTTATCTTTTGCCACACGTGCCTCAATACGTTTGATGATTTTCAGCGTAGTTTCTACACCAACATCCGACGTGATCAAGACCTCCTCCAGATTGTCCAATACTTCATCGTCGACTTTCGATTTTCCGGCTACAGCACGCGCGATTTTACCAAAGACGCTCTCTTTCGTCTTGGATAATCCTTTATCTAAGGTCTCTTTCTTTTCCTTCGAGAAAAAACTAAAAAATCCCATACGCTTGTGTTTATTATCTAATTATGACACAAAGATATAACTAATCTTGTATACAGACAAAAAAAAGTTCCTTTCATTCACGCATGAAAGGAACTTTTTGTGTAGCATATACTTATATCTACTAGATTACTTCTTGAAGAATTCCTGTACTTTTTCGTTAGGAACCATCTGTTCATCGAAGATGTAAGCACCTGTTTTCGGAGACTTAACCATCTTGATAACCTTAGTATAAGAACGGCCTTCTTTACCTGTCTGAAGGGTTGCGACTGTTTTCTTTGCCATGGTCTATATTATTTAATTTCTTTATGTACTGTTACTCTTTTCAAAATCGGATTGTACTTCTTCAGTTCCAATCTTTCAGTTGTATTCTTTCTGTTCTTAGTGGTAATGTAACGAGATGTTCCCGGCATACCGCTATCCTTCATTTCTGTGCATTCAAGGATTACCTGTACTCTATTACCTTTAGCTTTCTTAGCCATAGTTCTTTTCTCCTTTTAATTAACCAATAATTTTGATAGTTTTCCAATCACAATAACCTTTGGCAACTGCTTCATTCAGCGCTGCGTCCAGGCCTTTCTTGTTAATAACTCGCAAGCCGTTAGCACAGATATTCAGGCTAATCCAGCAATCCTGTTCTACATAGTAGAATTTCTTAGTAAACAAGTTCACATCAAAAGTTCTTTTTGTTCTTCTCTTAGAGTGTGAAACATTGTTGCCAATCATGGCTTTCTTTCCGGTAATTTGACAAATTTTCGACATTTCTATCTAGTTTTTATAGTTTTATTCATGGTTCTCTCAAACGGAGTGCAAAGTAAGCGATTTTATTTTTAATAAACAAGTTTTTCACAACTTATTTGCACTTTACTGTTCATTTTCGTTGTTTTGAACCAATTCAAGCAGTAATTGGAGTGCTTTTATGGTTGCAGCCTGGATATTCAGGTCTCTTCCGTTATCCTCGCTCAACTTGGCAGTCAAAATTCTCTTTTTATCACCTGCAGCAACCCAAATGGTTCCAACTGGCTTTTCCGGAGTACCTCCTCCAGGACCGGCAATGCCTGATGTTGCAATTGCATGATCGGTACCCAAGGTGTCCATGGCACCCTGCACCAGTTCCACCACAGTTTCTTCGCTGACAGCCCCATGAGTCTCAAGCGTTTCCGCTTTTACTTGCAGCAGATTCCGTTTGACTTCATCTGCATACGCTACAATGCCGCCTTTATAGAAACGGGAACTACCAGGGATAGCAGTTATGATGGCCGCCACATGTCCAGCTGTACAGCTCTCTGCAGTAGCCAAAGTAAAGCCTTCTCTCCAGAAGATCTCACTTATTTCCTTACTGAGTGTTTTAGTTTCTACTGACATAAATTTATCAATTAAGTTATTTAATGGTTACCCGTGAATATGCGGGTTTATCTATCGAACAAAAATCTTTATCCAGGAACTTGAAATAGCCTGTTATGGCAATCATGGCAGCATTGTCGGTCGTATAACCGAATTTAGGAATGTAAATTTTCCATCCATATTTCTGCGCGTGTTCATGAAAAGCATTTCGCAGCCCGTTGTTGGCAGAAACGCCTCCGGCAACAGCCACCTCATTAATACCGGTGTCTTTTACAACCTTCCGCAACTTGTCCATCAGGATATCTACAATCGTATGCTCCAGAGATGCTGCCAAATCCGTTTTATGGTGTTCTACAAAATCCGGATCTTCCTTTACCCAATCTCTCAACGAATACAAAAATGAAGTTTTCAAGCCACTGAAACTGTAATCATATCCGGGGATATGAGGTTTACTGAATGAAAATGCCTTTGGATTTCCCTGACGGGCCAACTTATCAATAATCGGACCTCCCGGATAACCTAATCCCATCACCTTGGAACATTTATCAATGGCTTCTCCGGCCGCATCATCGATGGTTTGTCCCAAGACCTCCATATTATTATAGGCGTTTACCCGAATGATCTGTGAGTTTCCACCTGAAACCAACAGGCAGATGAAAGGATAATTCGGTTGATTATGGTCGTCTTCCGACTCTTTGATAAAATGCGCCAAAACATGGCCCTGCAAATGGTTCACTTCAACCATCGGAATATCCAAGGCACGCGCAAAGCCTTTGGCAAAAGAAACTCCTACCAGAAGTGAACCCATCAGTCCTGGTCCACGAGTAAATGCCACTGCGCTCAGCTGCTCCTTCGTCACGCCGGCTCTCTTTAAAGCTTCGTGAACAACCGGGACAATATTCTGCTGATGGGCACGTGAAGCCAGTTCCGGAACAACACCTCCATAAGCCTCATGAACCGCCTGACTGGCTATGACACTTGAAAGCAATACGCCATTCTTTATAACAGCAGCCGAAGTGTCGTCACAGGAAGATTCAATACCCAATATAATTGTATCCATGATTTTCTTTTTTAGTAAGTCAAAATTTCGAGTCCGTGTTCAGTCATTAAGAACGTATGCTCCCATTGTGCAGAAGGTTTTTCATCTTCGGTCACAACTGTCCAGCCGTCCTCTTCATCAATAAAGACTTCCCATGTCCCCATATTAATCATCGGTTCAATAGTGAAGACCATACCCGGAACCAGCAGCATACCTGTACCTTTCCGTCCGAAGTGCTCTACATCCGGTTCTTCATGAAACTCAAGGCCTACTCCATGCCCGCACAAATCACGTACAACTGAGAAGCCATTCTTTTTGGCATGCTTCTCAATGGCATTACCGATATCACCTACAAAGCCGAAAGGCTGTGCGGCCTGCATACCGATTTCCAGACATTCCTTAGCTACACGCACCAGTTTCTCTTTTTCCGGGGTTGTCTTTCCGATAATGAACATACGAGAAGCATCCGAGTAATATCCATCCAGAATAGTAGACACATCTACATTGATGATATCACCTTCTTCCAGAATCTCTTCTTCTGAAGGAATGCCGTGACATACCACTTCATTAATGGAAGTACATACACTTTTGGGGAATCCTTCATAATTCAGCGGAGCCGGAATAGCTCCGTGGCTGACGGTATAGTCATACACCAACTTGTCTATTTCTGCCGTACTCATACCGGCATGAATTTCCTGAGCGACAAGATCCAGCACCCCTGTATTGATGATACCGCTTTTACGGATGCCTTCAATCTGTTCTGGAGTCTTGATCAGTTTACGTGACGGAACCAAATGACCTTTATTCTGAAAATAAAGTACCTTCTTGTCCAGTTCCGTCAGTTCAGCTCCTTTCGGAACTCTCCAGTTTATCTTATTTCTACTCATAATGACTATCAAACTTAATCTGACGTGCAAAGTTAGCAGAAAAAACAGAATATTCCGTCACAGAAAGACAAAAAAGTAACATCTTTTGGATAAAAAGAGCCGGTCCAAGCCCTACAATCTTCTCCCAAAGAATAGTCCTCATCCATAGCACACATCAGATAATCTTTGTCACGGTTACTCCCGGAAATTTGTGCATCATCAGAAGCAGTAAGCCTTCCTCGTTCATTTTCTTGGCTTTAATCACCATGCTTACCCGATAAAGTATTTGTCCAGCCCCCAAAGGAGTCTCCTTCATTTCGTATGAAACGACAATATAGTTCCGGTCATTGAAGAAAGCTGAAACATCCGAAATGATATCACGATTTTCTGTATTGAATTCCAAAACCAGGTTGCGCATCCCCAAACTTTTGAAAAAGTGACTCAAAAGCTCCAGACCGACCAGCGCCAACAAAGTAGCCGTCACGCCAATAGCATACATACCGGCACCAATCGCCAGTCCAATTCCACCTGTCGCCCAAATGCCGGCAGCAGTGGTAAGCCCACGAACAACCTGCTTCTGCAGAATAATAGTACCTGCCCCGATAAAACCGATGCCACTGACCACCTGAGCCGCGATTCTACTCGGGTCCAAGCGTACCAAATCCGCTTCAAGAACATCCGTAAAGCCATATTGAGAAACAATCATCATCAGACAGCTTCCTAGGGCAACCAAGAAATGAGTCCGATATCCAGCCTCTTTGGCACGATACTCACGCTCCAGCCCTATCAGCACTCCCATGAGTCCGGCGACCAATAAACGCAATGCAAAATCTCCAAACAACTCCATCTATCTACATTTTATAAGCGTTCAACATTTTCATTCACCAACAAAGTGAATCTCACGAAAAATACGAAAAATTTTGAATATTATACTATCTTTGCACCACGAACTTAATAAAAAAACTATGAAATATAAATTGCTCGTTTTAGACCTGGACGGAACACTGACCAATTCGAAGAAAGAAATCACCCCTAATACTCTTCAGACATTGACGGAAGCCCAGGAAAAAGGAATCAAAATAGTTCTGGCCTCCGGCAGACCGACATACGGTGTGGCACCACTGGCAGAAAAACTTCAGCTGGAAAAGTATGAAGGATACATCCTGTCCTACAATGGTGGTGAAATCATCGGCTGGAAAACCAAAGAAATGATGTACAAGAACCTGCTAGACCATGCAGTCCTACCTTATTTATATGAGTGCGCCAAGAAAAACCAGTTTGCAATCCTGACATACGACGGCGAATACGTATTGACGGAAACCCCAGACGATGAATACCTCATAAAGGAAGCGAAACTCAATGGTATGAAAATCAAAAAAGTCGACAATTTTCTGGCTGCCGTCAAACATCCTATCGCCAAATGTCTGATTGTAGGAGACCCCGACCGCTTAGCTATCTTAGAGAAGGAAATGTATGAGCATCTGAAAGACCGGATGGGTGTATTCCGTTCTGAAGCCTATTTTCTGGAACTGGTACCTAAAGGCATCGACAAGGCCCAATCCTTGGCTGTATTATTGAAGGAAATCAACATGACAAAAGATGAAATGATTGTCATCGGAGACGGCTTCAACGACTTGTCTATGATTCAATTTGCTGGTTTGGGAGTGGCCATGGCGAACGCACAGGATATCGTAAAGGAAAGCGCCGACTACATCACACTGTCAAACGAAGAAGACGGTGTAGCTCATGTAGTACGTAAATTCATCCTTGACAACCAGTAAACATTCTCTATCAGTATACAAAACAAAGGCGTGTAAGTCATTCTATCATCAACTTACACGCCTTTTTATTTGTGTCCCCCCGTACACATCAGTATTACGGGTGAAATATAAAGCAATTACTTCAAGATACCCAATTGCTTGAAACACTTGCTCAACTTGTCGATAGCGAAGTCAACCTGTTCTTTGGTATGGGTAGCCATCAACGCAAAGCGAACCAATGTATCTTGCGGTGCACATGCCGGCGGAATAACCGGATTGATAAACACGCCTTCATCGAAAGCCAGTTTAGTCACCTCGAAAGTCTTGTCAGTATCACGCACATAAAGCGGAATAATCGGACTTTCTGTGTCTCCGATTTCGAAACCTGCCTCACGGAATGAAGCCAATGCATAGTTGGTAATCTTCCACAGATTTTCCTGACGTTCAGGCTCTGTTTTCAAAATATTAAGCGCCTCAATAGCCGCAGCTGTTGCTGCCGGAGTGTTACTAGCCTGGAAGATATAAGAACGGGCATTATGACGCAACCAGTTGATGACATCCTTATCGCCGGCGACAAAACCACCGATAGAAGCCAATGATTTGCTGAATGTACCCATAATCAAGTCTATTTCGTCCGTCAAACCGAAATGGTCACAAACACCGCGTCCGTTACGTCCGAATACGCCCAATCCGTGAGCTTCATCAACGTAAATCGTAGCGTTGTATTTCTTCTTCAAGCGGACGATTTCAGGCAGATTAGCCAAATCACCTTCCATAGAGAATACACTATCCACTACAATCAGCTTCAACGCATCCGGTTCACATTTCTGGAGTTCCTTTTCCAAAGCCTCCATATCATTGTGTTTATACTTCAACTGGGTAGCAAAAGAAAGACGACGACCGTCTACAATTGAAGCATGGTCACGGTCATCGCAGATGATATAATCTCCACGGCCTGCCAACTGAGGAATGACGCCTTCATTTACGGTAAAGCCGGTAGAGAAACACAGAGATTCGTCCTTTCCTACAAATTCAGCCAGTTCCTTTTCCAGTTTAATATGGATATCCAGTGTTCCGTTCAACAGACGTGAACCTGCACACCCTGTACCATATTTACGGGTTGCAGCAATTGCAGCCTCAATAATCCGCTTGTCGTAAGTCAACCCCAGATACGAATTAGACCCAAACATCAGAACCTTCTTTCCGTCCATCATCACTTCTGTGTTCTGGGCGCTATCTATTTCACGAAAATAAGGATAGACACCCCGTTCCATATACATCTGAGGTGTTCTGAATTTACTCAATCTGTCTTGTAATAATCCCATATTCTAATTGTTGATAAGCACGCTGGCTTTTATTTATAGTTTTGAAATCTTATTTTCAATTTTTAAAAAGAACGTGCAAAGATAACAATTTCTCGGAACATAGCGCCAATCCAACTAAAAAAATCAACTTTATTGCCAAATATCGCTAAATTATATCTGATAAGACGGAATAAATAGTATTTTTGCAAGGCATTATGTAAGGCATACAACATGAACTCTAGACAACATATTACATTCATTGTAAACCCTATTTCGGGGACACATAACAAGCATATAATTCTGCAGCTTGTCGATGAACTCATCGACAAGGAACGTTATTCATATATTGTCCGAGGTACAGAATATGCCGGACATGCTTCCCTGTTAGCCGAAGAGGCGGTCCGTCAGCATGCTGACATCGTAGTGGCTATCGGCGGCGACGGAACCATCAACGAGGTGGGCCGTTCACTGGTACACACCAACACATCCATGGGAATCATTCCATGTGGTTCCGGAAACGGATTGGCCCGTCACCTGCACATTCCTCTCGACCCTAAAAAGGCCATTGACATACTCAACAAAGGATTCGTAAAAAAAATAGACTACGGCATCATTGACAGCCATCCGTTCTTCTGCACATGCGGAGTGGGATTCGATGCTTTTGTCAGCCTCAAGTTCGCCGATTCGGGAAAACGCGGGTTGGCTACTTACCTGGAGAACACCCTGCGTGAGAGCCTGACCTATAAGCCGGAGACATATACCATTGAGAATTCCTCAGGGACAGTAAGTTACAAGGCATTTCTGATAGCTTGTGCCAATGCTTCCCAATACGGAAACAACGCCTATATCGCCCCCCAGGCTTCGCTCACAGACGGCATGATGGATGTGACAATTCTAGAACCTTTTACCGTACTGGATGTACCGGCTCTGTCATTTCAGCTGTTCAACAAGACCATCGACCAAAACAGCCGCATAAAAACCATGAAAGACAAAAGCATCGTTATCCACCGGGAATCTGAAGGTGTCTTCCATTTTGACGGAGACCCCATCATGGGAGGAAAAGACTTGAAAGTGGAAATCATCCAAGGAGGACTCAACGTTGTTGCGCCGGAAAACCCACGGAACACCATGGAACCGTTCAGCCTGCTTCAGCATTTTACAGACTTCGTCGGCCAACGCCCAATCTCCAGTCTGATTGCGGCCCGACACAAACAATTCCTGCAGCTCAACCAGAACCTGCTCCGCCAACTCTCCAACAAGAAGAAAAACTGACTACAGCTTCAGATAAAAATCTTTCAGAAGCGATACATATTCAGGGCTATACACATGGCGGCTCACTTCGACGGTAAGATGTTCCTGCTCCGTCTCGTCTACAGCCTGCTTGACAAAGGTCATCAACACCCTTTTTGCCGGAATGTCAGGCTTGGTATGTACCCAAAGAACCCGTTGCAGATGAAGACCTTCACGCAGACAAGAAGAAACAAAAGAAGTATATGCATCTGCCGGGAGTACCACTGAGAACATGCCTTCTTCATTCAGCAGGAAAGAGGCCGATTTAGCCAATGCCGGAAAATCGAGTTCCGCCGTATGCCGAGCCACCATCCGGCTCTTATCCGGACATTTCAGTGAATCGACGAAGTAAGGAGGATTTGACACAATACAGTCAAACGTTTCTTTCCAGGTTTGTGGAGCATTCTTAACATCCATCTGACATACGTCCACACGCTCCGGCCACGGTGAATCCGCCACATTCTCCCGCGCCTGTGCGACAGCAGACTCATCGATATCTATCGCTTCAATGCAAGCAGAGCTGCACCGTTGCGCCAACATCAAGGCTACCAGGCCTGTCCCAGTACCGATATCCAACACCTTGCATGACTTTTTTAGTGGCGCCCAAGCCCCCAATAACACGCCGTCCGTACCGACTTTCATCGCACAACGGTCCTGGGTTATCTTGAACTGCTTGAACTGGAAATAGGAATTTGCCATGAGTATTCTTGCTTTTATGCGACAAAAGTAACCAAAAAATCAAGAAACGGCAGACAATATTTGCGATAATTAATAACTATTTGAAGCGAATGTACTTTAGAATATAAAGTGGAATGCTTAACTTTGTAGCCGTTTTGGGAAAAAGCTCCCTTTTAACAATTGTAGACGGAAACTGATTATGATTAAGAAAGTAAGAAAAGATAAAATCGTGATGAATACGGAGAATGAAGACATCTCTATGCTGGCGGAAATTGAAACAGCCCCTTTGGAGATTTCTCCCGAGGAGCTTGAGAATGAATTTCCGGTGATGACGTTACGCAACATGGTCATGTTCCCTTCGGTTGCCATGCCGGTTACCGTTGGCCGCAGAGCTACCTTAAAGCTGGTGAATGCTGCGTTAAAGAGCAAATCATTTATCGTCATCTCTACACAAATGGTGAGCGAAGTGGAAAGCCCTGTTCAGAAAGACCTCTACCCTACAGCCGTTATCGGTAAGGTACTCCGCATATTCGAGATGCCGGGAGGTTCCACCACTGTCATCCTTCAGGCAAACGGTCCGAAAGTACATATAGATAAAATCACCTCATTACGTCCGTACCTTTCAGGAAAGGTCACCCGCATCGAGGAAGACATGAAGGTAGAAGGAACGACCGAGTTCAAGGCGCTGATGGATACTTGCCGCGAGATGAGCAGCAAATTCATCGACATCTCCGACAACCTGAGTCCAGATGCGGCATTTGCCATCAAGAACCTGGAGAACAACGAGATGCTGGTAAACTTCATCTGTTCCAACTTCCCGTTCACTGTAGAAGACAAGATTGACTTATTACAGATAAACAACCTGAAAGACAGACTCTATCGGCTAATTCAGATTCTGAACAAGGAAATCCAGCTGGCCGCACTGAAACAAAGCATCCAGATGCGTACCCGCGAAGAGCTGGACCGTCAGCAGAAAGAATATTTCCTTCAACAACAGATAAAGAATATCCAGGACGAGCTGGGCAACAGCCAGGACGACGAGATAGAAGATTTACGTAACAAAGGCAAAGAAAAAGCCTGGTCAAAAGAAGTTGCCGACATCTTCGAACGCGAGGTAAACAAGCTGGAACGCATCAACCCGCAATCTCCTGATTATAATGTACAACTGATTTATTTACAGACCTTACTCGCCTTGCCGTGGGAGACCTACTCTACAGACGACATCAATCTGCAAAATGCGGAGAAGGTGCTGAACAAGGACCACTACGGTCTGGAAAAAGTAAAGGAACGTATTCTGGAACACTTGGCGGTCTTGAAACTGAAAGGAGACCTCAAATCGCCGATTATCTGCCTGTACGGTCCTCCGGGAGTCGGAAAAACCTCGTTAGGACGTTCCATTGCCAGTGCTTTGAAACGGAAATATGTCCGTATGTCACTAGGAGGCGTTCACGATGAAGCAGAAATCCGCGGACACCGCAAGACTTACATCGGAGCTATGCCGGGACGTATCATCAAAAGTCTGATAAAGGCAGGAACTTCAAATCCGGTAATCATCCTCGATGAAATCGACAAATTGGGAAGCGATCACCGGGGTGACCCGAGTTCCGCCATGCTGGAAGTGCTTGACCCGGAACAGAACAATACGTTCCATGACAACTACATAGACATGGATTACGACCTTTCAAAAGTGATGTTCATCGCTACTGCCAATAACCTGGGAACCATTCCTACCCCATTGCTGGACCGTATGGAACTGATTGAAGTGAGCGGCTACATCACAGAAGAAAAGATCGAGATTGCCAAACGGCACCTGATTCCGAAAGAGATGCAGGCCAACGGCTTACAGAAGGAGCATGTCAAGTTCACGAAAGCCGCCATCGAATACATCATCGAGAACTATACCCGCGAAAGTGGTGTACGAGAACTGGAAAAGAAAATCAGCAAGGTAATGCGTAAAATCGCCCTTGAAATTGCCAGCGACCGTTTCACCGGACAGCACGAACTGAAACCGGCCGACATCAAGGCTTATCTGGGCGCGCCCGAATATTCACGGGACAAATACCAGGGCAATGAATATGCCGGTGTAGTAACGGGTCTGGCATGGACTGCCGTAGGCGGAGAAATCCTGTTTGTAGAGACCAGCCTGAGCAAAGGAAAAGGCGGAAAACTGACACTGACCGGAAACCTGGGAGATGTGATGAAAGAATCGGCCATGCTGGCACTGGAATACCTGAAGGCCCACAGCCACCTGCTGAATCTGCCTACCGAAGTATTCGACAACTGGAACATCCACATCCACGTACCGGAAGGGGCTATTCCGAAAGACGGACCGTCGGCGGGTATCACCATGGTAACCTCACTTGCGTCTGCATTGACCCAGCGGAAGGTGAAGCCGAATCTGGCCATGACCGGCGAAATTACGCTGCGAGGCAAAGTTCTGCCTGTCGGTGGAATCCGCGAAAAGATCTTGGCGGCCAAACGTGCTGGAATCAAGGAGATTATCCTGTGCGAAGAGAACCGTAAGGACATTGAAGAGATACAACCTATCTACGTGCAGGGACTGACCTTCCATTATGTAAAGGACATCAAGGAAGTGCTGCAGCTCTCACTGACCAATGAAAAGGTGGCCGATGCGATAGACCTCAGTGTAAACGAAGAAAAAGAAAAGACAAAAGCATAACTATGAAATTTGAATTACAACATACTGACCCGAAGTCGAATGCCCGTGCCGGTCTGATTACGACCGACCATGGGCAGATTGAAACACCGATTTTCATGCCGGTAGGTACACTGGGAAGTGTCAAAGGAGTACACCTGCATGAACTGAAAGAAGACATCAAGGCTCAGATTATCCTGGGGAACACCTACCACCTCTATCTTCGTCCGGGACTGGACATCATAGAGGGAGCCGGTGGATTGCATAAGTTCAACGGATTCGACCGCCCCATGCTGACCGACAGTGGAGGCTTCCAGGTCTTCTCATTGTCGGGTATCCGGAAGCTCAAGGAAGAAGGAGTGGAATTCCGTTCGCACATAGACGGTTCGAAACACTTGTTCACACCGGAACGGGTCATGGACATCGAACGTACCATCGGAGCTGATATCATGATGGCCTTCGATGAATGCGCACCGGGCACATCCGACTACACCTATGCCAAGAAATCCATGGAACTGACACACCGTTGGCTGGACCGTTGCATCACCCGTTTCAACGAAACGGAACCGAAATACGGCTATCACCAATCCCTCTTCCCTATCGTTCAGGGATGTGTCTATCCGGATTTACGTAAGCGTTCGGCCGAATACATCGCTTCCAAAGGTGCTGACGGAAATGCCATCGGTGGCCTGGCTGTAGGTGAACCTACCGAAAAGATGTATGAAATGATTGAGGTAGTCAATGAAATTCTGCCTACCGACAAGCCGCGCTACCTGATGGGAGTAGGAACCCCTGTCAATATTTTGGAAGGAATCGAACGGGGCGTCGACATGTTCGACTGCGTCATGCCTACACGAAACGGACGTAACGGTATGCTTTTCACCAAGGACGGCATCATGAACATGCGCAACAAGAAATGGGAGAACGACTACTCGCCCATCGAAGCCGACGGTGCCTCTTATGTAGATACAATGTACAGCCGTGCTTATCTGCGCCACCTGTTCCACGCTCAGGAACTGATTGCCCTTCAGATAGCTTCCATCCACAACCTGGCCTTCTATCTCTGGTTGGTGAAGGAAGCACGCCGACACATCATCGAAGGCGACTTCTCCAGTTGGAAAACTGTTATGGTTAAACGTCTGTCAACGAGATTATAAATACACACATGAAAGAGAACCCGCTTAAGAGACTGCTGAAACGCTCATGGAATATTCCGCAATGGATGAAGAAGAAGCCGCTGAAAAGGCTTGACCGATACATCATCGTCAAGTTTCTGGGAACATACTTCTTTGCCATCGCACTGATTATTTCCATTGCTGTGGTGTTCGACATCAACGAGAACATCGACCGGTTCATCAGCAACCGGGCACCGCTGAAGGCCATCATCTTCGACTATTACCTGAACTTTATCCCCTATTATACGAATCTGTTCAGTCCGCTGTTCGTATTCATAGCGGTTATCTTCTTTACCTCAAAACTGGCGGAAAATTCTGAAATCATCGCCATGTTCTCTACAGGTATGAGTTTCAAGCGTCTGATGTACCCGTACATGATCTCGGCCGCCTGCATCGCCTTGGTGACTTATGTATTAAGTACCGAGGTCATTCCGACAGGCAGCGTTACCCGCTTGCGGTTCGAAAGTATCTATAAGAAGAAAAAATCGGATACATACGCCCGGAACATTCAGTTGGAGGTGGACTCGGGAGTCATCGCTTACATGGAGCGGTACGAAGACTACAACAAAACAGGCTACCGCTTCTCGTTGGATAAGTTTGAGAGCCACCAGCTGGTATCGCACATGACCGCACGACGTATCACGTATGATACGACGGCAGTCCACAAGTGGACAGTAAGAGACTATATGATCCGTGAAATGAAGGGCATGAAAGAAACCATCACCCAGGGAGACAGACTGGATACTATCATCAACATGGAACCGCAGGATTTTCTGATAACCCGTGGACAGCAGGAAACCATGACCAGCCCACAACTGCACAGCTACATCCAGAAACAGAAACAGCGAGGATTTGCCAACATTAAAATCTTCGAAGTGGAATACCATCGACGGATCGCTACATCCTTTGCCGCTTTCATCCTGACAGTCATCGGGGTATCCCTTTCTTCGCAGAAGCGGAAAGGAGGAATGGGACTTCACCTGGGTATCGGTATCGCACTGAGTTTCTCGTACATCCTGTTCCAGACCATTTCGTCTACTTTCGCTATCAATGGAAATGTGCCTGCCAGTATCGCCGTATGGATTCCTAACGTCCTTTACCTGTTCATAGCCATCTACCTGTACCGGAAGGCACCGAAATAAGCGGCCCATCTACAGATAAGAAAGACCATAATAAAACGTCTGTTCGTTTTAGTTGAAACCTGAGCAAGTTTTCACTTGAACGAACGGACGTTTCCATATAAACGAACGGACGTTTTCAGAACAGGCATGAAAGCGGGATAAAAGTCCTGGAATGAATTGCCGGAAGAACCGGAAAGGCATAAAAAAAGTCGCCTCAAACTGCAAACAGCAGTTTAAAGCAACCCTTACTTTTTGTTGTATTCAATTTTTCATCTTCATCTGGCAGAAGTCCTTACTTCTCCAACAAAGCTGTCAGTTCATCGGAGGTAACATTACAAGCAACAACCTTGCCTTCACTATCGAGCAAGTAGTTCTTGAAACCGCTTTTCAAGCCGTAACGCTTGTAAATTTCCGACTTCTCGCCTTCTGTCTCCCAATGGCACGATGCTTCTGAAAGCCCGTCCTGACGTACCGAAGCGTTAAATGCAGAGCGGTATTCGTCAAAAGAAACAGAAATCATCTTTATGCGGGAGTTATGCTCGGCAACCCGATTCAGCGACAGATTCGTCAGACGGGAGGTTGCATCATAACTGGCCCAGAAGCTCAACAAAGTATAAGACCCCGCCGGGGCATGCAGGTCGAGCGGCTGCATCTGGTTACAGAGCAATAACTCCGGAGCTTCTTCACCTACACGGAGTCCCTCTGTGAAAGCACTCTCATCATTCCGAAAGGAGAGAGAGATTAAGGAACTGAATACTAATACAACAAAAATCCATTTTACACTTTTAATCATGTAACACGATTTTAGTTAATACTATCCGGGACTGTCCTTTTACAGTGATTTCAACCCGGAACATTACTTTTGCGCTGAAAATCAGCACTACTGGTTAAGAAATCTGCTGCAAAGATAGTACTTTCTGCCGATATTACATCATCTTCCGCCCATAAAATATGTTTTTTAACACATTTATGACTTGTAACAGATAAAATAAACATGCTTTTTTAAGCCTAAATGCTGTCAAAATAGCTTTAAATTCGTACATTTGCAGATTAGAGAAAACCACGTAAAGGAATGGAGAATAAAAAAGAGCTGATCTTAATCCGCATCAATGGAGTAGATCGTCCGGGACTTACCGCATCAATTACGGAAATCCTGTCGCAATATGAAGTAGATATCATGGATATCGGCCAGGCTGATATCCACAGTACGTTATCGCTCGGAATCTTGTTCAAGTGCAAAGAATCGGATTCGGGAAACATCATGAAGGACCTGCTGTTCCAGGCTTCCAACCTGGGAATCAATATCCGCTTCTACCCCATTTCCTACGAGGAATATGACGAATGGGTAAGCATGCAGGGAAAGAACCGATACATTCTGACGCTATTGGGCCGGAAACTGAGTGCCAAACAGATAGCCGGTGCTACCCGTCTGTTGGCAGAGCAGCACCTGAACATTGACGGCATCCGCCGACTGACCGGCCGTATTCCATTGGACGAAAAGAAAGCCAATGTACGCGCATGTATCGAATTTTCTGTACGTGGAACCCCGAAAGATATGGAAGAGCTGCAGCGTGACCTGATGCACCTGAGCTCCAGCCTGTCTATGGACTTCTCCTTCCAACAGGACAACATGTACCGCCGTATGCGCCGCCTGATTTGTTTCGATATGGACTCTACCCTGATTGAAACGGAAGTCATCGATGAACTGGCCATGCGTGCAGGAGTCGGCGACCAGGTAAAGGCCATCACAGAACGGGCCATGCGTGGAGAAATCGATTTCCGAGAAAGTTTTACCGAACGCGTCGCTTTGCTGAAAGGGCTGGACGAAAGTGTGATGCGTGACATCGCCGAGCATCTTCCGATAACAGAAGGCGTGGAACGCCTGATGTTCGTACTGAAACGATACGGCTACAAGATTGCCATCCTGTCGGGTGGATTTACCTATTTCGGTAATTATTTGAAAGATAAGTTCGGCATCGATTATGTCTATGCCAACCAATTGGAAATCAAGGACGGGAAACTGACCGGACGCTACGTGGGCGACATTGTAGACGGGAAACGAAAAGCCGAACTGCTCCAGTTGATAGCCCAGGTTGAGAAAGTGGACATTGCACAGACGATTGCTGTAGGCGACGGCGCAAACGACCTGCCGATGCTTTCCGTCGCGGGACTCGGTATCGCTTTCCATGCAAAACCGAAGGTTGTCGCCAATGCCAAACAGTCTATCAATACCATCGGACTGGACGGTGTACTTTATTTCCTGGGCTTCAAGGATTCCTACCTGGAAGAACAAGGAAAACTCTAAATGAAACATAAGGATATTTTATATATATGAATTTTTCAGAACTTAACCTCGAAGAAAGTGTACTACAGGCATTGGATGCCATGAATTTCAAGGAGTGTACACCGGTTCAGGAGCACACGATTCCCGTCCTGTTGGAAGGGAAAGATTTGATTGGAGTTGCCCAAACGGGAACGGGAAAGACTGCCGCCTATCTGTTGCCGGTACTGAACCAGCTAAGCAAAGGTGGATATCCCGACGATTCCATCAACTGTATCATCATGTCCCCTACCCGTGAGCTGGCCCAACAGATAGACCAGCAGATGGAAGGATTTTCCTACTTCATGCCGGTATCCAGTGTAGCGGTTTACGGAGGAAATGACGGTGTCCGTTTCGAACAGGAGAAAAAAGGCTTGACGTTGGGGGCCGATGTAGTCATCGCAACTCCAGGACGACTTATCAGCCACTTGAGCCTGGGCTACGTTGACTTGTCGAGAGTATCTTTCTTCATCCTTGATGAGGCTGACCGCATGCTGGACATGGGATTTGCAGACGATATCATGCAGATAGTCAAATACCTGCCGAAAGAAAGACAGACCATCATGTTCTCGGCCACCATGCCTGCCAAAATCCAGCAGTTGGCCAAAACCATCCTGACAGACCCTGTAGAAGTCAAGTTGGCTGTTTCAAGACCTGCAGACAAGATTATCCAAGTCGCCTATGTATGTTACGAAGCACAGAAGCTAGGCATCATCCAGTCCCTGTTCAAGGAACAGTCGCCGGAACGTGTCATCATCTTCGCCTCTTCCAAACTGAAAGTGAAAGAAGTGACCAAGGCGCTCAAACGCATGAAACTGAATGTAGGCGAAATGCATTCAGACCTCGACCAGTCACAACGGGAAGAAATCATGCATGAATTCCGGAACGGAAGAATCAATATGCTGGTAGCGACCGACATCGTAGCCAGAGGAATCGATATCGATGACATCCGCCTTGTCATCAATTACGATGTGCCGCATGACAGTGAAGATTATGTCCACCGTATCGGACGAACAGCGCGCGCCAACAACGACGGATGCGCCATCACTTTCGTAAGCGAAACGGAACAGAGCCGGTTCAAACAGATTGAAGATTTTCTGGGAAAAGAAATCTACAAGATACCGGTGCCCGAAGAATTGGGAGAAGCTCCTGCCTATGAACCGCGCAGCAGCAAAAAAGGAAGAAGCCCTCAGCGCAAAGGAGGGAACAAAAGAAACGCACAGGGGAAAAATTCCGGAAAGCCGAAGAACAACAACCGGCCGAAAAAGAAATCTCCGTCGGGAGAAGAAAATTCTTCCAACTGACAGACAGCAACAATTACTTTAAAGGATATCTCCTATTAAAAAGTAGTCAGGGCGGAACTGAGGTGATTCCTCGGTTCCGCCCTGACTAGTATGTACTACAGAATGGGTTACAGCCGATTATTGGCAAAGCTTGAATGTCAGGTTCCCATCGAGATCGACAAACAACCGGATATTATAGCAGGTAGGCCCATCCGGCATACAGAGTGTCGCTTCGAATACATACCCGTCTGCATCGACACCGATGAAATTCATGTCCGAAAGGATTGAATTGTTCAGGAAATCATCCGGAACCAGTCCGGCGAACATCGGTCTTTTGATATCTTTCGAATAAAGTCGGCGAGTACCCTGATAGACACAGATGTGGATGACATTGTCATAGAAGACGTTGTCCACAGACAAGCCCTCTTCGCTGATTCCGGGACGAATCACCTTAATGCCTGTAGGATTGATATACGCATAGCCACGGTATCTCTCACCCTTGAATTCAATCACAGAATCTTTCTGTATCACCTCCTGGACCGGTTGATGAATTTCCTGTTGTGAATCCACATACACCGAATCGACTTCCGATTTATGCAACGATACCAGGTCGCCCTGTGGAGTAGCAAAATGAATGCTGTGCTCCGTACGTCTGCGTACAGGATAACATACCGTTTGTACACCGTATATAAATAAGGTGTCGTTGAACAAAGCGAACTGCTGTGGAACATTATTCTGTCCCGCATAATAAATGGAATCACCCTCAATCTTGAAAAGAGGCGCTTCAGTATTATCGTCCAACCAAACCCCTTGAAGCTCCTCCAGGACACGGGTATCGGTTGCGTGCTGCCGTGCACCTTCTTCGTCTGCCTTTTTCGACGTACAGGAAGCAAACATGGACAGCAATAGTAGAACAGCAACAACGATTTTCATTTGTCTTATTCTTTCAATTTCTTTTGTACTGCAAAGATAGTGCAAACCGATAGAAGCACAAAACTAAAACCATCTTTTCAGCCTGCAGAATACGAAGCATGGATATCTTTTTTGAAGTACACGTTCCGCCAGCAAACAGGCTGATTTTTATTTCAGGCCTTAAATTTTAGGCCCGAAAAATATGTCAGAATGGATAAAAACACTAAATTTGCGATATGATTGAATTAGTTAAACACATAGAGATACTATTGCTTGAGAACGATTGTGTCATTGTTCCGGGACTGGGAGGATTTATCGCCCACAATCGTCCGGCACAATATTGCACGGAGACCAACGAGTTCTGCCCTCCTCTACGTACCATTGGCTTCAATCCGCAACTGGTAATGAACGACGGGCTGTTGGTACAATCGTATATGCAAGCCTATAATACCGATTTCCCGGATGCTACCCGCAAGATAGAAAGAATCGTATCGCAACTGAAAGAGGATATCTATCAACAGGGACAGGTAGAATTGGGAAATATCGGCACGTTGTATTACAATGTTCAGGGAGTTTACGAATTTGAGCCACGTCAGGATGCCTTTTTTACCCCATCCCTATATGGGCTGGAAAAGGTAACCCTCCCGAAACTCATACAACAGGAAGCGACTGCACCGAAAACATCGCCACGCATAGAAATCCATCCGCAGAAGGAAGAGACATTGGTAGTGTGGAAGCAGACCGCATGGAAGCGAATCCTGTCATCCGACTGGATACAGCACGCGATATCGGTAGCCGCGGCAATTCTGTTGTTCTTTATCCTTTCCACGCCTGTAGAGAATACCTATGTCGACGAGGCGAACTATGCTTCACTGGGTTCGACCAGCATGTTCGATGCCATCCGCGGTGAATCTATTGTAACGACACTGGCCAACTACGTACAGACAGATTACGCAAGCGTCACAGAAGATTCGTTAAAGAAAGCTCGTCGGCAAAGCCGTCCGAAAAATAATGTAAACACCTTGAAACCTGTCGCTGTCAAGACCGAAAAGATAGCAGCAGCTCCTCGGGTGGAAAAAACAGAAAAGCAACAGGCAAAAGCATCGGGGACAGAGATTAAAAAGGACAATGTCCCGGTAAAGGCTTCTGAAAAGAAGGCTGAGAATACCACCCCGAAAAAACAGGTCTCAGGAAAGAAATCATACGTCATCGTAGCCAGCTTCCCGGAAGCCGCAGACGCTGAAGTACAGGCTGATGTCTATCGGAAACAGGGCTATAAGGACGCACAGGTAATAGCCGGCAGCGGACGGTACCGGGTTGCCATTTCGCAATTCACTGATGCTGCAGACGCCTATAAGCAAATCAATCAATTTAAAGCTAACAACCAATTTAAAGATGCATGGGTCTTTACAACCAAATAAGACTGACCCTACGATAAAATCATGAAACGAGTTAGATGCCCCAAGTGTGACAACTACATCCAGTTTGACGAGACAAGATACGAGGAAGGCCAATCGCTGGTCTTCCTTTGTGATAATTGCCACAAGCAGTTCGGTATCCGCATCGGGAAATCAAAGCTGAACGCAGCCAACCAAAAATCCGAAATCATCGATGAGACAGAAGGGACCCGGAAGTTCGGGAATATCGTAGTGATAGAAAACGTATTCGGTTTCAAACAGGTATTCCCCCTGCATGAAGGAGACAACCTGATAGGACGTCGCAGCAAGGGAACCGATGTAGATATCGCGATTGAGACAAACGACCCGAGTATGGACCGCCGTCATTGCATTCTGAACGTGAAACGCAACAAACAGGGTAAGATTATATATACGCTTCGGGACAATGACAGCATAACCGGTACTTTCCTGATGAATGAAATTCTGGGACCGAAAGACCAGGTGCGGTTGGAAGAAGGAGACATCTTTACATTGGGAGCGACGACACTGATTCTACGTACAGCGGAAACTTCGGAAGAATAATGGGCAGAATCATTCTGATTACAGGCGGGCAACGCTCCGGAAAAAGTACGTATGCCGAGCAAATGGCATTGAAGCTTTCTCCTCAACCGGTCTATGTAGCTACCGCCCATATCTGGGACGACGAATTCCGCGAACGGGTTCGCATCCATCAGAAAAGACGAGGTCCGGAGTGGACCAACCTGGAAAAAGAACGGCAATTAAGCCAGCTCCAGTTGCCGGGACGGGTCATCCTGATAGACTGTGTAACCTTATGGGCCACCAATTTCTTTTTTGATTTCCAGTCGGATGTGGAACGGAGCCTACAAGCGCTTAAACATGAATTCGATGCATTCACGGCCCAAGAAGCAACCTTTATCTTTGTCACCAATGAAATCGGTGCCGGCGGAGTATCCGAAAACGGAATCCAACGGAAATTTACGGATTTATTGGGATGGGCGAACCAGTATATTGCCTCCAAAGCAGAGGAAGTCTATTGGATGGTTTCGGGTATTCCTGTCAAAATCAAATGATACCAAAAAGCCAAGGAGTACCAATGGAAGTACTCCTTCTTTTTTCCCTGCCTGTTCCGGTTATACAAAGAATCTTCCTCGGAAAGGATGAATTGTCCGGATGGCAACAGGCTCTCCATTTGGAATTTTCCATATTTTATTTTAATTTTGTAACGAATTTAAGTGTGTTCTGCATCATGTGCAGAAAGGACATGCAGACTAACAACAAGGATAACTAACATTAAACCAGATCAAGTATGGCTTTTACTAACAACGTAATGATTGTCCGGCACAAGCTGCTAGCAAATCTCGTAGCTCTCTGGAAAGAAAACCAACTAATTGAAAAAATTGACCGCATTCCATTGGAATTCAGCCCCCGCCGTTCGCAACCGGTAGGACGTTGCTGTATCCACAAGGAACGTGCAGTAACCAAATACAAACTGCTTCCTCTGTTGGGATGGGACATGGATGACGAGACAGACGAACTGACTCCCCTATCTGAATATGCCCGTAAGGCAGTGGAGCGTCGAGGAAAAATCAAACAGAACATCCTGTGCGTAATTGATGAGGCATGTTCTTCTTGTGTACAGGTAAATTACGAAGTAAGTAACTTGTGCCGGGGTTGTGTAGCCAGAAGCTGCTACATGAATTGCCCGAAAGGCGCCGTACATTTCGATAAGAAAACCGGCCAGGCACACATAGACCATGATACTTGTATCAGCTGTGGTCTCTGCCATAAAAGTTGTCCGTATCACGCCATCGTATACATTCCGGTTCCATGTGAAGAAGCCTGTCCGGTGAAAGCTATCAGCAAGACCGAACACAACGTCGAACACATCGATGAAAGCAAATGTATTTACTGTGGTAAATGTCTGAACGCATGTCCGTTTGGAGCCATTTTCGAAATCTCGCAGGTATTCGACGTGCTGGAGGCTATCCGCCGCGGAGAAGAAGTGGTGGCCATTCCGGCTCCCTCTATCCTCGGTCAGTTCAAGGCCACTATCGACCAGGTTTACGGTGCCCTGAAACAGATCGGTTTCAAGGATGTGATTGAAGTAGCCGAAGGAGCTATGCATACCACTAGCAACGAAGGAAAAGAATTGTTGGAGAAGCTGGCAGAAGAACAGAAATTCATGACAACGTCCTGCTGTCCGTCGTACATCGAACTGGTGAACAAACATATTCCTGACATGAAGAAATACGTTTCATCTACCGGATCGCCCATGTACTACGCAGCCCGCATCGCCAAGGAGAAATATCCGAATGCGAAAGTAGTTTTCATCGGCCCGTGTATTGCCAAACGTAAGGAAGCCGACCGTGATGAATGTGTAGACTACGTTATGACCTTCGAAGAACTTCACCCGATCTTCCAGGGATTAGGTATCGAACTCGAGCAGACAAATCCGTACAAGGTAAGCTATGAATCTGTGTGCGAGGCACATGGGTTTGCACAAGCCGGTGGTGTAGCAGGTGCGGTCAAGGCATACTTGGGCCCGAAAGCCGACGGCATCAAGATGCTCCAGTTCTCTGATTTCAACAAGAAGAACATCGGTGTGCTGCGCGCTTATGCCAAGACCGGAAAGGTAGACGCACAATTCATCGAAATGATGGCTTGTGAAGGAGGTTGCGTAACCGGACCGAGCGCCTACAATGATCCGTTGAATGGAAAACGTCAGTTGAACCAAGACCTGTTGAAACGTACCTTGAAGTACGAAAACAGTGACGAAATGTACAAAGAAGAATAAATAATTCTCTCATGAGAGATTTGATAGAACGCCTTTATCGGGAGCAGACACTGCCTCCCGATAAATTGCGTACACTCCTAACCTGCTGTGATGATGAACATCTGTCACTTATCCGACAGAAAGCTTGCGAAGTAGCACAGACGCACTTCGGTAACAGCATCTATATCCGGGGGCTGATAGAAATCGGCAACTGTTGCCGGAATGACTGCTACTATTGTGGTATCCGTTGCAGTAACCAGGCCATTGAACGTTATCGGCTCGACAAAGAAGATATACTGGCTTGCTGCAGGGAGGGATATGCGTTAGGTTTCCGCACCTTCGTCATGCAAGGAGGAGAAGACAGCCGTTCGCACGACGAACAGATGATTGATATCGTCACCACCATCCGGCAACATTATCCGGACGTAGCGATTACGCTTTCTCTCGGAGAGAAAGATACAGCTACCTACCGTCGTTTTTACGAAGCCGGAGCCAACCGGTATCTGCTTCGTCACGAAACTCATAACGAACAGCATTATCGGATGTTGCATCCGGAGAAAATGTCCCTGTCCAACAGGCTCCGTTGCCTGAATGACTTGAAAGATATCGGTTTCCAGACGGGAACGGGCATCATGGTAGGGTCTCCCGGACAAACCATAGACCATCTGATAGAAGATATTCTGTTTATCGGTGATTTCCGTCCTCAAATGATTGGGATAGGTCCCTTCCTCCCCCACCACGACACTCCGTTTGCAGACCGACCGACAGGCAGCCTGAAACAGACCTTGCTTTTGTTGGCTATTTTTCGGTTGATGCACCCCAAAGCCTTGATTCCTTCAACTACGGCACTCGCCACATTGGTTCCAGACGGCCGTGAACTCGGAATCCTGTCGGGAGCAAATGTTGTCATGCCCAACCTGTCGCCTTCCCAGCAACGGCATAAATATGCTTTGTATGACAACAAGGCCTCCATGGGTGCCGAAGCATCCGAAGGACTTAAACTACTGGAAGAACGGATGAAAGCCATCGGATATATCATAGATAAAAGTAGAGGTGATTATCCGGGAACATCCGACCCCCTATAAAAACAAACTTACATTCAGTATATCGTATTATGTACAAGATAGATTCCACCCAAGCTGAAGAATTCATCAGCCACGAAGAAATTACAGAAACGCTGGAATATGCAGCATCAAACAAGAACAATCGTGAACTCATCCGTTCGCTGATAGAAAAGGCACGTGCATGCAAAGGACTGAACCATCGTGACGCCGCTGTATTGCTGGAATGCGATGATCCGGAACTTCTGGAAGAGATTTTCACCCTTGCCCGGGAAATCAAACAGAAATTCTACGGAAACCGCATTGTCATGTTTGCCCCTCTCTATCTGTCCAATTATTGCGTCAACGGCTGTGTCTATTGTCCGTATCATGCAAAGAACAAGACCATTGCACGTAAGAAGCTGTCGCAGGAAGAAATCCGTCAGGAAGTGATTGCCCTGCAGGACATGGGACACAAACGGTTAGCGCTGGAAGCGGGTGAAGACCCGATACGAAATCCTATCGAATACATTTTAGAGTCTATTCAGACCATCTATAGCATCAAGCATAAAAACGGTGCCATCCGCCGTGTAAACGTCAATATTGCGGCTACAACCGTAGAGAATTACAGACGTCTGCATGAAGCGGGTATCGGTACTTATATCTTGTTCCAGGAAACTTATCACAAGGAGAATTACGAAAAGCTCCATCCCAGAGGCCCGAAAAGCAACTATGCCTATCATACAGAAGCTATGGACCGTGCCATGCAGGGAGGAATTGACGATGTAGGCATCGGTGTATTGTTTGGTCTGAACACTTACCGGTACGATTTTGTTGGCTTGTTGATGCATGCCGAACACCTTGAAGCAACTTATGGAGTAGGTCCGCATACCATCAGTGTACCCCGTATCTGTTCGGCAGATGATATTGATGCACATGATTTTCAGAATGCCATTTCCGACGAAGTCTTCCAGAAAATCGTTGCAGTCATCCGGATAGCCGTTCCTTATACTGGGATGATTATTTCTACCCGTGAGTCTCAAGCTTCCCGTGAGAAAGTATTGGAACTGGGAGTTTCACAAATCAGTGGAGGATCAAAGACCAGCGTAGGCGGATACGCAACTCAAGAAATACCGGAAGAAAATTCCGCCCAATTCGATGTAAGCGATACCCGTACATTAGACGAAATAGTAGCCTGGTTATTGAAATTGGGCTATATTCCCAGCTTCTGTACCGCCTGCTACCGTGAAGGACGCACTGGCGACCGCTTCATGTCACTGGTAAAAACGGGCCAGATAGCCAACTGTTGTGCTCCGAATGCCTTAATGACATTACAGGAGTATCTGGAGGATTATGCTTCTCCCGAAACCCGTGAACTAGGTGTACGTATGATACGTGAACAGATGGAAAAAATCCCCAATCCGGCCATCCGTCGACGTGCCCTCGAAAATCTAACTGCCATTGCGCAAGGAAAACGTGATTTCCGTTTCTAAACTCCAAAGATATGAGTAGCTTACAAGATACCCCCCGTTCCGAAAGGCTCCATATCGGGCTTTTCGGCAAACGCAACAGCGGTAAATCCGCCCTGCTGAATGCATTGACCAACCAGGAAGTCGCGGTAGTATCCTCTGTAGCAGGTACAACTACCGATCCGGTATATAAATCCATGGAACTCCATGGAATAGGCCCCTGCGTGTTCATTGACACGGCCGGTTTCGACGATGAAGGGAAACTGGGCAATCTGCGTATCGAGCAAACACTACGGGCCGTAGAACGAACGGACATCGCCCTGATTGTATGTACGGATAGCAATATCGAGCAAGAAATCCAATGGAGCAACCGGCTGAAGGACAAGAAGATTCCAATCATCTGGATTCTGAACAAATCCGACATTCTGGAAAACGCCGAAGCGGAAATGCTTGCAATCGAGCAGAAGACCGGCCAAGTTCCTTTGCTGGTCAGTGCCAGATTGAAACAAGGTATCGAGCCAATCCGTCAGAGCATTCAGGACAAGATGCCGGATGAAAGTCAACAGACCAGCATTTTAGGGAAATTGGTAAAAAGCGGTGACATAATCATGCTGGTTATGCCCCAAGACATTCAGGCCCCCAAAGGACGTCTGATTCTTCCACAAGTGCAAACCATCCGTGAACTGCTGGACCGGAAATGTATCGTCATGAGCTGTACTACTGATAAGCTGACTGAAACCTTACAGGCATTGGCTAATCCTCCCCAACTGATAATCACAGATTCACAGGTCTTCAAGACTGTATACGAGAAGAAACCGGAAGCTACCAAGCTGACCTCCTTTTCAGTTCTTTTCGCCCGTTACAAAGGAGACATCGACTATTTCATTCAAGGAGCAAATACCATTGAACAGTTGACAGAGTCATCGAAAGTGCTGATAGCAGAAGCATGCACACATGCTCCACTTAAGGAAGACATCGGGCGAGTGAAGATTCCACGCTTGCTACGGACCAGGATCGGTTCCGGATTACAAATCGATATTGTATCCGGCACTGATTTTCCACAGGATTTAAGCGGATATGACCTGATTATTCATTGCGGTGCCTGTATGTTCAACAGAAAATATGTACTGAATCGAGTAAACAGCGCTAAAGAGCAGCACATTCCCATGACCAATTATGGAGTAACCATTGCCTATCTGGCTGGAATCCTGGATAAGATTACTATTTACGAATAAACAACTTACTATACTGTTTTCATTAATTTTCCTATGCTTCTCTTGGAAATAGTAAACTGAATTCTTTTCTTTGCGATTAAGAATAACCTTTTCCAATAATATGAAGACACAGGATGATTAACAGGGATGAAAAACTGACGATTGAGAAAATACTCCTACTAACCACTTTATTTGTCCAACCTTTTTTTGCCTATGCTCAAACAGCAAAACAGGATTGGACAAAGCGGTGGTCAATAGAGGCTAAAGGAGGTTGGGGATATATGATTCCATGCGATGAATATGCCCAGGAATTGATTCGAACACATCATTCTTCTGTCTACTCTTTACAGATGAGTCATCGGGCCTTAGCAACCGACAGCTGTCAATACGACCAGTTATTCGGTTTTCCTTCCCTCTCTGTGGGACTACTCTTTGCTGACTACCATCGCATCAAACTTCAAAAAGAAAATACTCCATATATTTCTGGCACGGGATATATGATGGGAGCATATGCTTCATTCAGTAGAGACCTGTTGCGCACTGATAGATTCTCTTTCAACTATACCTTCGAAAATGGTTTGGGTTGGTGCTCCAAACCTTATGATGGTTTCACCAACGAAGATAACGAGTTAATTGGCAGCCCGTTATCCATCTATTTCGGTTTCGGATTATATGCCCGGTATCGAATCACGCCACAATGGGAACTGGTTCTAGGAGGTGAACTGAAGCATTTCTCAAACGGTGCCGTAGACCGTCCGAACAAAGGTATCAATACTACAGGCATTTCTCTTGGTGCCAAATATTATCTTCAGCCCACTGAACCAACAAAGAAAATGGTATTTAAGGTACCTTTCGACTCTTATTTTTTTATGGATTTGTCTGCAGGATGGGATGTAAACAGCTCCATGGGTGAATGGCTGATAAACAGCTATCATACTTCCCCCGACTCGCCCAATTATCATACCAAGGATTATCGCATATATTCAGGAGTTACAGCCCATGCCACTGCCATGTACAGGTATAGCCGCCGTTACGCTTCCGGAATCGGATTGGATTACACTTATTATCCATATACAGATGCCTTACAGGAAGAAGACGAGAAATTAGGCTACCAAAACCAAACCTATAACAAACATTCCGTAGCACTTGTAGCTCGTTACGAAGTATATTACAGACGTCTTACCATGTACATGGGGCTGGCATATTATTTACTCAGGGAACGAGGAGGCGTAGCATCAGAATTCGAAAAGCCTTATTATGAGAACTTAGGAATCAAATATGCACTGACCCGAAATGGCAATATTTACATAGGATACCATGTAAAGGCCCACCTGTTGAGAGCCGAACACATGGAACTGAATCTAGGATTCAGGATAAAAACGGGAAATGGACGCAAAGAAAAAATCTGGTAACTTATAAAAACAGAAAGCGTCTCCTCAGGAAGGAAACGCTTGAAATACCTGAGCGGTAAGCGGGGCTCGAACCCGTGACCTTCGGCTTGGGAAGCCAATGCTCTACCAACTGAGCTATTACCGCATCTGAAAGTGGCACAAATGTAGGATATTTTTAGTCAACCGACAAACATTTCCATTTATTTTTTTCAGAAACACAATCTTTTCTTTTGTTTTTTCTTTTAGACAATGCATAGGGGTTTTCCATACCCAATACGTTATAGAGATGAAACAGCCCAAATGGGCAACCTAAACAATTGAATTATTAATGTTTTAAATCAGAAAAATTATGAATTTAAAATTAATCGTTTTATCTTTGTGTGTATTGGCAAGTATCAATTTAGCTAAAGGACAAACAGACAACCGAAACCAGATACGATTTTCTGTCAGCGACGGTTTAACCTTAAGCACAGTAGATATCTTGGGAACAGGAATATCCGATGCGATAACCGGTGGAAAACGTTCTGACCAGAAAGGTACACTCTTATACGGACTAGGATACCGTTACTCACTCAACCGGTTTAAAGTCGGAGCCGATTTAGGATTTGCCCGCAGTAGCAGCAAACTGACTTTGACAGGTGAAAGTTCACCTTCCATCAAAGAGAAGAATCTGAACTTCCTGGTATTGCCGACTGCTGAGTTCGTGTATCTCCGAAAAGGATTATTCGAAATGTATGGCTCTGCCAGTGCAGGTATCAATCTGTCACGCCACACAGAAGATGCACTGACTGAGGCAGGTCGTAAAAACCTCAGCAAATCCGATTTGACAACATCTTTCATTTACCAGGTGAATCCGATTGGTTTCAGTGTGGGAAATGATCGAATCGGTGGTTTTGTAGAAGTTGGTTTAGGGAGCAAAGGATTCCTTACTGCCGGCTTAAGCCTGAAATTCTAACTAGACAACGACAGACAGCAAGGATTGCTATGGAAAAAGAAAGAAAAGAGAGATTCAAGACACGGTTTCTGACACATTATCCGAGGCTATGCCGCATAGCCTACGGATATGTATCGGACTCTGATGATGCGGAAGACATCGTACAGGAACTTTTCATCCACGTTTGGGACAAAGACAAGGATTCACTGACTGATTCTGAATTTGCAGCATATATGACTGTTGCGGTCAAACACCGTTGCATCAATTTCCTGAGGAAAAGACAGGAGGATACTGTCTCAATCGAGGAGAATCCAGGAGTCGCAAGCAGCCTTTCGGATGATGAGCCCGAAGACGAATCCTCTACCGAAAAGAAACTCCAGGCAGCTCTTGCTACACTGCCTCCCAAATGCCGGAATATCTTTCTGCTGGCTAAACTGAAAGGCATGAAATACAAGGAAATCGCCGAGCAACTGGCTGTTTCTGAAAAGACAGTAGAAAATCAGATGAGCAAAGCCATCAGACTTCTACGCGCTTATGCTGCGACTTGCCATCCAATGCTGATAACCTACCTTTTCCTATTCATATCAACCATCCAAAATTATATACATAAATGAAAGACAATGAAGAAATAAACGGACTGTTGGCAAAACATTTCTCCCATGAAAACCTGTCAGCAAATGAACAGGCGGAACTGGAAGCATGGATTCGTTCAAACGCAGATGAATATCAGCAGTTGAAAAAGTGGATGGATACTCCTTTAGGAACTGATTCCCTACCCGATTTCAACGCAGAAAAGGCTTGGAATAAAATTGAAGGGGAACTTGAAGAAAAGCCACGGAAAGTTCTATCCATCAATTGGAAAAAGAACTATACGAGACTGGCTTTTGCCGCTTCAATAGCACTTATTGCGGTAATCGGAATCTTATATAGTTTGAAGACTGATACGAAGGATGCGTTACAACACTATGCCAATGCAACAAACGGTATCACGCATCTCCTGCTTCCTGACAGTACTGAGGTAACTCTTTACCCCAATACCCGACTTACTTACGAATCAGGGAATGCCCGAGAAGTTACAATGGAAGGTAAAGCTTTTTTCCATGTAAAGAAAGACAAGAAACCGTTTAGAATAACTGTCCCTGTCCTTTCAATCGAAGTGCTGGGTACCTCTTTTCTGGTTGATGCACAGGAACAGAATAAAGCGGGAGTCTTTGTCAAGCATGGAGTGGTACGTGTAACAACCGAGCAACAAGAGACAACATTAACAGCCAATGAGCTGGTAGAAGTAACCAACGGTATTATGAAAACCGGACAGATTGATAATGCAGAAGAACTGTTCGGTGAAAATACGACGGTACTGACCTTTACACGGACTCCACTTTCAAAAGCTGTACAAGAGATTACAAAGCATACCGGTATCCGTATCGAACTGGACAAAGGATTCGAACAGGATGCCATAACAACCCGTCTGAAACTGGACAATATCAACAACATTCTAAAAGAACTGACATTTATCTGCGGATGCAAATGCGACACTGTAGAAAAAGGAAAATACTACAGGCTGTATTATGAATAAACGGACAAACATATTCTTGATACTCTGTATGCTGTTATCAGGAGGATATGGACAAATCAAGCCTCAACAGAGTTCAATAGCTGAAGAGCGCATTCATGTGAATGCCTCTTCAGCTACAGTGCTTCAATGGTTCCGATGGATTGAAAAAGAAAAAGGTCTTACACTCTCCTACAATCCCTCTCAGATAGACCTGAATAAAGTCTGTCGGATAGAACATTCCCAAGAAATGACAATAGAAGAACTGATAGAGGAAATACTGAAAGGTTACCGTATCCGGACAACCTCGCTTGCCAGTGACAAGTTACTGATACAGATAGTCCGTCCTGAGACTTTCTGCCTCAGTGGTACAGTATCCGAATCCGGAAGCGACGAACGGTTATACGGAGCTGCAATCCTGTTAGAAAACAATTCTGACGGGAAAAAATATACACTTTCCGATGAAAACGGTATCTTCCGCTTTCTTATTCCCGAAGGGCACTATAAAATGAGTATCAGCTACATGGGCTACCAACCTTATGAGCGATCCATCTATATAAGTCGGGACTGTCGATTGTTTCCGAAACTCAAGCCATTACTTTTTGAATTGGATGAAGTAACGGTTAAATCGCATAAACAGGGCGATGAACTGGACGAACTGACTCCGGCCAGCCTCCTGTCTTTCAGTGGGAATGACCTGTTCTCCCAGATATGGATTTTACCGGGAGTCACCGGAACGCCATCAGGCGATAATTTTCAGGTAAACGGTGGGAGTAATGATGAAAACCTTCTGTTGCTGGATGGAGTTCCCATCTATCATCCCGGACACTTGAACAATCTTTTCCCTATTTTCAATGGCGACGCAGTGAAAAGCATCATTCTCCATAAAGGATATTTTCCTGCCAGATTTGAAGGCAGACTCTCATCCATTACAGAAGTAAGGCTTAAAGAAGGAAACAAACAAGAGCATGTACACACAATCAGTCTGGATATGCCTTCGGCATCGGTTGTATTGGAAGGGCCGATTGTCAAGCAAAAGCTATCCTACCTGGTAGCTGTCCGGAGAAGTTGGCTCGACCTGTTCGATGAACTACTTTCGGAGGAAAACCGGATGAACCACTCCTCTTTCGATTACAATGCCAAACTGACGTATACCATTACTCCTACTCAAAGCTTGGAGGCATTTGCCTACGGAGCATGGGACGAATACCATATACCGGATGACAACGACAACCGCTTCTCCCTCCTCCGATGGAGGAACGAAAGCTATCAGTTACGGTACTCCGGCTTCAAAGGAAAATTAAGCTATACAGCTGCTGCGTACCATACCTCACACAGCAACCGGGTACATGCTGCCGCTTTAGGTTATGACGAGGACCGCTACATAGAGAGCGGAATCAGTTCCACCAATGTTTCTGCGGAGTTCAGTTACAGTGCAGATGCGCTTTATAGCGCCCGATGGGGAGGGAAATATACATACGATGATTATGAGCTAACCGATGGTGAGGACCAATTATCGGTACGTCATGAGCCGGTCAACCAGTTTGCCTTATTTTATGACAACCACTTGCGCCTGACGAATGATTTGACCGCACAGGTCGGGGTAAACTTTGTCGGTTATCTGCCTAAAAAATCAAAATCATATTATAGCATACAACCCCGGTTCTCGTTGCGGTATGCGCCAACAGAATCAGACCTGCTCTATCTGAGTTTTTCCAGGATGGAACAGTTCTATCATTATCTCCGTTTCGGTAGCGTAGCCCTACCGACAGATTTCAGGATGCCCAGTATCAATGGCTATAAGCCCCGTTCTTCGGACCACTACGAAGCAGGATGGAAGCATTACCAGAAAAACGGGCAATTGGAACTATCGGCTTATTATAAAACCCGAAAGAATCTGATTGCATTACACCCGGACATCTTCTACTCCGAAACCGGATGGCAACAATACATCATGGTAGGCAACGGAAACAGTTACGGGGTTAAGTTTTATTTTCAGCACCATTGTAAGCATTGGATGCTTCAAATGTCATATACGTATGCCCGGAGTCTGGAACGTTTCGATGAGTTCAGCGAGCGGGGGAACCTGCCCTCCGTATTCGATATTCCCCACCAATGGAATGGAGCCGTTTCTTACAAGCTAGGTACACGCTCCACTTTTTCAGTAGGTGGACTTGTCCATTCCGGTAAAATCATAGACATGGATGATTGGGAGCCGGTAGATGCCGCCAATTTCCGGAAGCTACGCAGACCATTGAACTACCGAGTAGACATCGGCTACAGCTATAGACGAGAATTCCAGAAAAGTCTGCTACTCTTCCGATGTGGACTGTACAATGTGATTGGAAATCCGACCGAAGAGGACTTGCTGAACTTCTACTCGGTCAGCTGGGGGAACGGATGCCTGCCGTATGGAAGTATCAGCTTCAAATTCTGATGGCAGAAGAGATTAACGGCAGAATGCCAACAGGACAAACGCTAGCAGCATAAACACAATCATCTCCCATTCAGCGATTCGGTTTATCCGGATAGCCCGTATCATATCAGCGCTTGTCAGTTCCCGATGAGTGATACCGATGAAAGGTTTGTAGACCAGTTCACCGAAATAATTATGTGGTCCACCGAAACGGCAATCGAGAATACCGGCTAAAGCTGCCTCCGGATAACCCGAGTTGGGACTGGCATGTTCTTTTCCATACCGGCAGACAAAACCGATGAGTGCAAGCCGACCAGAAGCCAATACCATCAGGAGAGCCGTCAGCCGGGCTGGCAGGTAATTGGCCACGTCATCCATGCGGGCAGCCCAAGTTCCAAACAAGCGATACCGTTCGTTCCGGTAACCAATCATTGAATCGAGGGTATTGATCATCTTGTAAGCCATCATACCCGGAAGGCCACCTATCAGATACCAGCATAACGGAGCTATAACTCCATCGCTCAGATTCTCGGCCAAGGTCTCCAGTGCGGCGGTACGTACCTCCTGATCCGTCAGTTGGGCAGTATCCCGACCGACAATGCGGCTAACCTGCTTCCGTCCCTCCTCCAAAGAACGGTCGGCCGCCCGAAACACGTCTCGGACCTCGCAGATAAGTGTCTTTCCGGCCAGGCAATAGAAGACTCCGACAGAGGCTAGAATCAAGTACAACCAGGGAGATATCCGATAAGCTGCGACAACCACACCCAGGACAATTGCAAAAGTTCCGATCACTAAGGAAACGGATGCTATAGCCCCTTTCAACCGACGGTGTCTCCCCTTGTTCCAGCGATGTTCGAAAAAAGAAATCAGCTTTCCGAAACCGACTACCGGATGCGGCAGCCACACCGGATCACCCAGCCATTTGTCCAGCAAGCTCCCTATCAGCAGTGGAAGGACCCACACAACGATCAGTAACTGTATATCCATGTACGAATTCCTTCTATCAACCGATCGTTTTCCTCCGGTGTCTGCACAGCCACCCGGAAATAGCTGTCATCCAACCCCTCAAAGTTCGAAGCATCACGAATCAGCAACCCGTATTGTTCCACCAAGAATGCCTTTAAAGCCGCCGCCCGTCCGTTTCGGATACGGACAAGCATGAAATGGGTATCCGATGGCCATACCTCCAGTCCTCCCATTTCGACCAACGACGTAGCTACACGCTCCCTTTCTTCCAACAACTGATGCAAGTGCAACGGGAAGCGATGGGCATTCCGTAACAGATAACGTCCGGCTTCCACCGCCAGCGCATTGACGGACCATGGCATCCGGAACGTACGAAGGTGACGTATCAGCAAAGGATTTCCGGTGATATACCCGATACGGAGTCCTGGAACAGCAAAACGTTTGGTCAAAGAATGTATCAGCAACAGGTTGGAGGATTCCAGACTTTCTGTCACTTCCAGTACCTCCTGTTCCGTAAAGGCCTCGTACGACTGGTCGATGATGAACAGACACTGAGGATGGTCCTTTACTAACTTACGCAAATGCATCACCTCACGGATTTCTCCCGTAGGATTGTTCGGATTGCATAACCAGACCATCCGTACCCCGGAAGGAAGATTATCCAGTGTATAGAAAGGAACAATTTCGTGCGCATTTAACCTGCAGGCATCTGCATATTCACTGAATGTAGGCATCAGAATGGCCGAACGGCTCTCCCGATAAGCCTGAGCAATCAGATAGATGGCTTCCGTTGCTCCGGAAGTTACACAAATCCCTTCCACATCCGTCTGATACCTGTCCGCCAATTCCTGTTCCAGAGAAAAGGCCTCCGGTTCCGGATAATTCCGGATGCAGTCCATTTTTTCCATCAAGTATTCCTTCAGCCCTTCATGGCTGAGGCCTCCGAACACATTCGAACTGAAATTAGCCGAAATGTGCGGATAAGCATAAATATCGTCTCCGTGTCCTTTAATCATTTCCTTGCAATATCTGATAAAGTAACGGCAGATTCACATGAGCACGCACGTGTTCTGCCAGTTTGTTATACTGTTCCTCCTTATAGGCGGCATAATCCATCAGTTGTCCGGACGGCATCTTGGTATAAGGTTCCAGCAACCAGTCTATAACCGTCGGATTGTCCAGAATTCCATGCAGATAAGTTCCCAGACATTTCCGGTCTACCAGACACCCTTCCCGGGTTCCGTCCTCAAGAAAGGCTACCGGATGAGCCGGAGACTCACCTACTCGCACAGACCTTCCCATGTGAATCTCATACCCTTGACAGGTTTCATCTCCTTCGAAAGTAAACCGTACCTGACGGGTGACCTTATTTCTTTCCATCATTGTAGATACAGGCAACAATCCCAATCCCGGCAGCTTACGGATTCCTCCTTCCACACCTTCCGGGTCGAGTACCTCCTGCCCCATCATCTGATATCCGCCACAGATGCCCATGACGGTAGCTCCGTTACGACGAGCCTGTAAGATAGCCTCGGCTACCCTATTCCGTCGGAGCTCATACAAGTCGGCCAATGTACTCTTGCTACCCGGCAACAGAATGATATGGGCCTTCTGCAGCTCAGCCTTGTTGTTCGTATAGAACAGATTCACCCGTTCGTCCCGTTCCAACATATTGAAGTCTGTAAAATTCGACAAGTGCCGCAACAGTACTACCGCCACATTGATCTTTCCTTCCATTGCCTCCCGACGTTTCTGAGACAAGGCAACGGAATCTTCCTCTTCAATATGGATATCCTTGAAATACGGAATAACTCCCAAGACCGGTACCTGACAGACAGATTCCAACATCCGGACACCGGATTCGAACAACCGCAAATCTCCCCGGAATTTATTGACGATAATTCCCTTGATTCGTTTCCGATCTTCGGGAAGCTGCAAAGCGATGGAACCGTAAGCACTGGCAAACACACCTCCACGGTCAATGTCAGCCACCAGAATGACGTCAGCATCGGCATAACGGGCCATCGGCATATTTACCAAGTCTGTTTCCCTCAGATTGATTTCCGAGATACTGCCCGCCCCTTCCATCACAATCGGATTATAACGCGCCTCCAAGCGGTCGAAAGCCGCATGTACCTCCTGCCGCAACACTTCACGTCCTTCCTTCCGGAAATAATCATACGCATCCCGGTCGCCAATAGGTTTTCCGTTCAGAACGACCTGAGAAGTATGGTCCGAACTCGGTTTCAGTAGCAGCGGATTCATGTCCGTATGACAAGGAATTCCTGCCGCTTCGGCCTGTACGGCCTGTGCCCGACCGATTTCCAGTCCTTCGGGAGTAGCATACGAATTCAAGGCCATATTCTGTGCCTTGAAAGGAGCCGGACGATAGCCGTCCTGTAAGAATATACGGCACAAAGCGGTAGCCAGGACACTTTTCCCTACATCACTACCCGTGCCGGCAAGCATCAGCGGATGCAAAGGTTGCTTCCGGTCACTGTCTGCTGAATGAATGTCTTGTTTCATGCTATTGTTTATTCCCAGAGTTTCAGAATATCGGTTTCTCCCCAGTACCAATGGGTATATCCGGCTATCACGTTCCGATAACGGTACAAGGGTGTATTCACTTCATTACCTTTCGCATTCCGTAGCCGGGCTACAGAAGAAATTACGTCGGGGCACACCACTGAAGAATAATGGAATTCATGACCTTTCAACGAAAGTCCCTGATAGACCGTCTGGCGGTAACCCAAATGTAGCTTGGCATCCACCATGGTACAATCAATGGGGAATATCCCGGCCATTTCGTAGGCAGTACCTCCCTGGCGTACCGTCAATGAACGGGAGAGGAACATCATCCCTCCACATTCAGCCAACAGCTTACCGCCGGCTTCGGTATATTCCCGCAACTGTTCCATCATCCGTTTCCGCCGATGCAACTGGCGGGCAAAAAGTTCCGGATAGCCACCGGGCAGATACACCAAATCAGCTTCCGGCAAGTCGCTGCCATATACGGGACTGAAATAAGTAATCTTACCCAATTCGGACAAACGGTCCAGATTCTCCCGGTATGTAAAATTGAAAGCTGCGTCGCGGGCGACGGCTATACGTAGTTTGGCAGAAGGTCGGTGCATGCTTTCCACACCGACTTCCGAGGTATAAGGGAGGGTATATTGACAAGGGAAGATACGGGTACACAAGCTTAACAGCTTATCGATGTCTACATATTGCTCTACCAATAGCGAAGTCCGTTCGATGACCTCATCCATCTGACGTTTGGCGGTTAAGGTCAGTCCCAAATGCCGGGAAGGCATACGCAATCCTTCGGTTTGGGGCAGATACCCCAGACATTCCAGTCCGGCATCCTTACAGGCGTCTTTCAGGTAACCGAAATGCGCGGCAGACGACACCTGATTGAAAACGACCCCGGCAATCTTGATCGACGGACGAAAATGTTTGTAACCGTAGAGCAAAGGAGCTACTGAATAGGCGGACGAACGTGCATTCACCACCAGGATAACAGGGACCTGCAATATCTGAGCGATTTCCGCCGTACTTCCCTGCATCCGATTGTAACCGTCGAACAGCCCCATCACACCTTCCGTTACACAGACATCCGCTTTTTCGGCATACAGGTTATAGATATGCTGGATATGTGTACGGCTGGCCATCCAGGAATCCAGGTTGATGGAGTCCCGGTCGGCTGCAACGGCATGGAACTGCGTGTCAATATAATCCGGTCCGCATTTGAAAGGCTGAACCTTCAGCCCACGTTTCTTCAAAGCCCGGAGAAGTCCCATGGTAAATGTCGTCTTTCCGCTGCCTGAGGTGGCAGCACCTACCAGTATCTGTGGTTTCATTCAAGTCAATTTTTCATGAACGGATGCAAAGATAGGGATAAAAATTTTATCTTTGCAAGAATCAAATCCCCGTTAAACCAGTTTTCTCTTATGAAACTTCTACATACCAGCGACTGGCACTTAGGCCATAGTCTCTATAATTTTGACCGTACAGCCGAGCAACAGGCTTTCCTGAAACAACTTACCGAAGCTGTACGTACTCACCGACCGGACGCATTGCTCATCAGCGGCGATGTCTATCATTATTCTTCTCCTTCTGCCAGCACCCAGCGCATGTATACCGATGCCATACTGGCCATTCATGATGCCTGCCCCACCATGCAGATCATAGTGACAGCCGGCAATCACGACAGCAGTTCCCGACTGGAAATAGACAGCAATCTATGGAAACATTTCCGGGTGCATGTCATCGGAAGCATCGATCGGAAAGACAACCAGGTGTTATGGGAAAAACACATCATCCCTTTGGCCGATGAATCCGGAAAGCTGACCGGCTATGTGATTGCCGTGCCTCATTGTTATCCGCAGAACTTCCCGGCTTTACATCCTGACATTCCTCGGGATGAAAGGCAAGCGGATTTCTTCCATACTTTACTGGAAGAAACCGCAAAGCGGAATACGACCGGTGTCCCGGTGATATTGATGGCTCATCTGGCGGTAGCAGGTTCCGATATAACCGGACACGACGACGGCATAGGAGGTATGGACTATCTGCCAATCGAGACCTTGGGCGAAGGATATGATTACTTGGCCTTGGGGCATATCCATTGCCCACAGACACTCCGGAACACTAAACAGTACGCCCGCTACAGTGGTTCTCCCCTGCCGGTCAATTTCGATGAGACCTATCCTCATTCGATGACCTGTGTAGAACTATCCCGCCACGGCGACACCCCCAAGCTGGAGATTATCCCGATAGATAACCCTTTCCCCTTAGTGACGCTCCCCAAAGAACCGGCTCCTTTCGAAACGGCCCTGAAAGAGCTACAGACATTTCCGGCAGACAATCCGGCATATATCCGACTGAACGTGTTATTGAAAGATTACCTGAGTCCGGATTGTAACGAACAGGCCTCGCAGGCAGTCAGGGACAAAGCCTGCCGCTTCTGCTACATCCGTACCCAACGGGAAACCTCCGCTTCTTCTGCAACGGCGACCTCTCTCAACATTCAGGAGCTGAAAGAACAATCGCCGCTGGAGATAGCCGACCGTTATTTCGAAGAGGCTACCGGAGAACCGCTGGACGAGGAACTCCGCCACCTGCTGAAAACGGTCATCGATACCGTACGCGAGGAACAACAGTAACCATGAACCTATCCCTTATTCCATGAAACTACAGAAACTTACCATCCATAACCTGACCTCCATCGAAGAAGCTACCATTGACTTCGAACAGGAGCCATTGTCCGGAGAATCCATCTTTCTCATCTGCGGAGAAACCGGTGCAGGAAAGACCACCATCCTTGATGCCATCTGCCTGGCACTCTATAACGATACCCCCCGCATGTATCAGTCGGCCAACGAAAATTACCGCGATACAAACCACACTTTCTCCAAAAGCAAAGACAGTGTAGCCATCAATGACAAGCGCCAGCTGATGCGCCGCAATACGGGCGAGGCCTGGGTGGAGCTTGATTTTATCGGCACCAACGAAATTCCTTACACCGCCCGTTGGTACGTAAGCTGCGCCCGTAAAAAAGCTAACACGACCATCCAAAGCGTCAAATGGACTTGGGACAACCACCAGACACAGACGACCTACACACAGAAAGGAGAAATCACGGCCGAACAAGCCGCTGCTATCGGCCTATCTTTCGAACAGTTCTGCCGAACAACCTTACTGGCCCAAGGAGATTTCACCAAATTCCTGCAAAGTCAGGCCAAAGAAAAATCCGAAATTCTGGAAAAGCTCACAGGTACAGAAATCTATTCCACACTGGGAGAGAAAATTTACACCCTGACACAAGAAAAGAAGCAACAATACGAGCTACAGATGCAAAAACTGGCGGGCATCCAGCTATTGACTCCCGAAGAGGAAGAGACACTGAAAAGCCGTATCAGCCAGCAACAGGCAACCGCCGCTGCCTATAAGCAACAACAGGAAAGCATCCGACGGAAAATAGACTGGCTGAAGAAAGAAGCCGAATTACGGCAAACGCTCGTACATCAGGAAGCAGACTGGAAACAGCAGCAGGAGATTCTTTCTTCCGATACCTTTTTGGCCACCGACCGTTTCATTGCGGCCTGGAATACCGGTACCGAAGCCAGGGAATGCATCCGTCAGCTGGAGACATTGCGTAATCAGCAACAGAATTCCGAAAAGCAGGAAATCCTTCTGCTAAAACAAAGACAAATATTGGCTTCCGGCGACGCATGGCTGGCAATGCACTGCCAGGATCTTCAGAACCAGTTGCATCAATTGGAGGAAAAATTGCGGCTGGAAGCTCCGTTTGTACCGATGTATGAAGCCAGCCAAGGATTGTTGGCACAATTGCAGGCGGCGACAAATGCCCGCCGAAACCGGCAGGAAAAGACATCCGAACTGGCATTCATCGAGCAAGAAAAACGACAACAGACGGAAACGTTCGAGAAGGGGAACAAATTTGTCAAGGAACAGCAGGAACTGCTATCCCTGAAAGAGCAAGAGATAACAATCCGACAAGCAACCTTGGATGCCCTGCACCCCTCCGAAACACAAACCGCCCAACAACAGAACGAGCTGCAACGGGATACCTGTACCAAGGCCTTCAACGCTTTAAGTCTCCTGTTGGAACAGAAGAAAAAGGAAACCGAAGAACAAGAGACTCTTTCCGACATCCGCAAACAACAGGATGCGTACGCCAACCGCCAACCGGAACTGCTACAGGCTTATCAGCGTTCTTTGGAACAGAAGGAAGAAGCCGAAACACTATACAACCGCCAGAAGGAAGCCGTAGAAGATTGGGCACGCGAAGCACGAAGCCGACTTCATCCCGGCGACCATTGCCCGGTTTGTGGACAAGAGATTAAGGTACTACCTTCCGACCAAACCTTCCAATCATCCCTCAAACCGGTATACGACAATTGGCAACAGAAAAAGCAGGCTTGCGAACTGGCCGAAAAAGCTGTGCACGAGAACGATGCCAACCTCCGTTCATACCAGAAACTATACGACCAGAAATCGGCCGTTGTAGAGCAAACCCGAAGCAGGTATCAGGAACAGCTTCGGCTGACTCTCCAGTTGTGTACGGCACATTCCTTTACCCAACTGACCGTTCAGGAACTTGACTTCTTGAAAAAACATTCCGAGGCACTCGACCAGGAGCGAGACAGCATCCGACAAAAATTGCAGGACATCCATCGAGCGGAACAGGAGCTGAAAAACCAGCAGCAGGAAAAAGACAAGATACAGAAACAACTGGACAACGCCAACCGAAAGCTGAAGACGATAGAAACCCGGTTGAACGAGTGCAGGATAAAAGAAGAGGCTGTACGTTCTTTCCTGAAAAGCCAGGAACAAATCATCGGCGATGCCCTGGAGAAGCTAAGCTCCGGCATGTTATGGAACGACTGGGAGAAACAATGGGAAATGAATGCTGAAGCCCTGATGAAACGCCTTCAGCAGGCAAGCGATGACTACCGGCAAATACAGGAGAACATCGTCCGGCTACAGAAAGAGGTAGACAACGGAGCGCAGTTGGAACGGAGCCTGGAACCGTTCCGAGAATCGATACAAAAAGCCTTCCCAAACTGGAAAGATATCCCTCCGGTTGTTCCCCAGCAGCTATCCGACCTTCATGAAGCCTGGTTCCGGTTTGCTTCTGATTGCCAGAGCCTGAGAACGGTACAGGATGGGCTCCGTGAATCAGTCCGTCAACAAGAAACAATCTTACTTCAGTTTCTGGAGAAACACCCGGATTTTACCCGCGAATACATCCAGGAACTGGCGACCTATACCACCTATCAAGTGGAACAGCTTCGTAACGGTCAGCAACAAGCACGTGAAAAGGCTGTGTCTCTCGAAGCCGCATTCCGACAGACTACCGGACAACTGGAACGGCATCAGGCGGATAAGCCGGCTTTAGAAGCCGAAGAAAGTATCGGGACACTGACCGATAAGCAACAGGCACTGGATAGTCAGTCTACGGCCATCTATCAGGAAATCGGCCAACTGGAAAACCGCCTGGCTACCGATGCCCAGAACCGCATCCGCCTGAAGGACGAACAGGCACTGGCCGACCGTCTCCAGAGAATCTACCGCCAATGGGAACGGCTGAGTTTCCACTTCGGCGACGCCAAAGGCACCAAGTTCCGGAACATCGCCCAAAGCTTTGTACTGAAAGAACTGCTGAACGGCGCCAACACCTACCTGCGCAGACTGACCGACCGTTACGAGTTGGCCTGTCAGGCAGGTTCACTCACCATCCTGTTGCGTGACTATTACCAGGGTGGCAGTGCCCGACCGACATCGACCCTGTCCGGTGGCGAAAGTTTTCTGGTATCCCTGTCCTTGGCGTTGGGACTCTCCTCCCTCAATCAGCACCGCCTCTCTACCGACATGCTTTTCATCGACGAGGGCTTCGGTACGTTGAGCGAAGATTACCTCAATACCGTCATGGATACCCTGGAGCGGTTGCATCAGCTGGGTGGGAAAAAAGTCGGTATCATCAGCCATGTCGAGGGGTTACGCGAACGCATCAAGACCCAGATTCAGGTGAACCGCATCGACAATTCGCGGAGTGAAATACGGGTGATACGGGCATTATGAATAACCTATACATACAGGCAAAGGTTTCCGGCATAAATATACAATTACCGGAAACCTTTGTGTCTTATGTAGAATCACTGTTAAACAAGCACAGACATATGCTAATCCTGTGCCCCCAATATACTACCATTTCACCGCCGCATCGGATATTACGCCGTCTGTCGCATCGTCTGCGGTAAAAGTTCCTCCCGCATATTGCACACAAAGCATCACCAACGGTTCTATTCCATGATTGCGTACCGAACGCAGACCTTCGGGAGCCACACGTACCACACTGCCCTCAGAAACCGGGAATACCTGTCCATCGACCTGAAACTCACCTTTTCCGGACAAAAAGAAATAAAGTTCCTCGTGGCTTTTATGTGTATGCAGAAAACCCGTTTCGGTTCCAGGCGCAAAAGACTGGAAAGAAAACTCTGCCCCGGTAGCCTTTACAGCCGCACCGCCGAATACTTTTCCCGGAATCCTGACATCCGGTCCCAGCGCCAATACATATTCACCCAGTTCACTCAATTTTCCTACGTTGACGGCACTACAGTTCTTTGCCTCTACGATTTTCTCTATTTGTTTCATTCTTTTAAAGATTTAATGTTTCTGCAAAATTAACCATCAGAACGCTATCTGTCAAGAAGTTACATTTATATCACCTACTAACCTTTTTCTCTCTTTTGCAGGAAATCAGGCCATTAATCACATAAAAAATAAGAAAAAAAATTATTACAACAGAATAGCGTCCGAATGGAAGAAAAATGGTAGCTTTGCAAACAAAGTTCTGACAGATAATCCTCACTAGAAAATCAACATCCGAATATGCAGAAAAAAGAAGAAAAGAATTCCATCATAGAGTTTTGCCCCATACGTAATGTCATTGCCCGGTTCGGAAATAAATGGGCCTTTCTCGTCCTGCTCATCATCCATGAACACGAAGTAATCCGGTTCAACGAACTATGCAGGGAGATACCGGATGTTTCATCCCGTGTATTGTCCGGAACGCTCCGTACACTGGAAGCCGACGGACTGATCTCCAGAAAAGCATATCCTGTAGTTCCGCCCAAAGTTGAATACCGGCTTACGGACATAGGGCTTTCACTCATTCCACACATCATCCAGCTCACCGAATGGGCACAGAAAAATATGAAAAGAATCATGTCTAATCGGGAAAAGTTCGACTTAAAGACAGTATGAATTCCCCCCAAAAAACAAACGTTCGTTTCACCTCAAACAAACGGACAATTTTCATAAAACGAACTCACGTAACCAACAAAACGTGAGTTCGTTTTTTATTAAGGAGAAAATAGATACAGAATATACTGTTTTTTTACAACATTTCCCCTGCTTTTTTCAGAATCATTCGGCTATTTTGAAAAATTTTTCATACTTTTGGGCAAAATAATGAAAACACTTTAAATTTATCACATCATGAGAAATATCTTTACGACACTGTGCGCCGGAATCGCCCTTTCATTCATGGCCACTGCCGGATATGCACAGGCGGGAGATGTAAAGTCCTACAACGAAGGCATCAACATCATCCCCATGCCACAGAGTTTGACACAAAACAAAGGTTTCTTCCAACTGACAGACCAGACTACTTTCGGAGCAACCGCACCGGAAGCAAAGACCATCGCCGAATTCTTTGCCGCCAAAATGCGGACAGCTACCGGCTACAACATCCAGGTTGCCGACAAAGGGGACATCAAACTGGTGATTGATTCCAAACTGAAGACAAACGACGAAGGATATACCTTGAGCGTAACCCCCAAAGGCGTTACCATCAAAGGTAAGACCGCCCAGGGCTTATTCTATGGTATGCAGAGTCTGATGCAGCTGCTTCCGGCCGAAATCGAAAGTCCGGTCAAGGTAGAAGGCATCAACTGGCAGGCTCAGGCCGTCAACATCAAGGACGAACCACGTTTCGGTTACCGCGGACTGATGATTGACGCTTGCCGCCACTTCATGCCGGTAGAAGACGTCAAGAAACAGCTGGATGTAATGGCGCTCTTCAAGCTGAACCGCATGCACTGGCACTTGACAGACGACCAGGGATGGCGCATCGAAATCAAGAAATACCCGAAACTGACCGAAGTAGGTTCTACCCGTATCGACGGTGAAGGAACCGAACACAAAGGATATTATACCCAGGAGGAAGTGAAGGACATCGTAAAATATGCTGCCGACCGCTTCATTACCATCGTTCCTGAAATCGAACTCCCGGGACACGAACTGGCTGCCATCTCCGCTTATCCGGAACTTTCCTGCCAGGGACAACCCATCACTCCGCGTATCATCTGGGGAGTGGAAGACATCGTCATGTGTGCCGGTAAGGAAGAACCGTTCAAGTTCCTGGAGGATGTCATCAGCGAAGTGGTGCCTCTGTTCCCGGGCGAATACTTCCACATCGGTGGCGACGAATGTCCGAAGACCAGCTGGAAGAATTGTCCGCTTTGTCAGAAACGTATTCAGGACGAAGGCCTGCAGGCAGAAGACGGTCATAGCGCCGAAGAAAGACTCCAAAGCTATTTCGTACAACGTATGGAAAAGGTAGTGGAGAAATTCGGCAAGAAGATGATCGGTTGGGACGAGATTCTGGAAGGCGGACTGGCACCGAGTGCAACGGTCATGTCCTGGCGGGGTGAAGAAGGCGGTATCGCCGCTGCATCCATGGATCACGACGTAATCATGACTCCGGGTGGAAACGGTATGTACCTCGACCACTTCCAGGGTGACAGCAAAGTGGAACCGGTTTCTATCGGCGGATATACTACGTTGGAGAAAACCTACAGCTACAACCCGACTCCGGATACGCTGGTAGCCATGAAGAAAGACCACTACATCAAGGGTGTACAGGCCAATGTATGGAGCGAATACCTTTATAATACTGCCCTGCGCGAATACCGTACCTTCCCACGTGCCCTGGCCTTGTCTGAAATTGCCTGGACTCAGGTGAAGAACAAGAACTACAAGGATTTCGAACGCCGTATCAACAACGCATACGTTCGTCTGGACGGCCATAACGTCAACTATCACATTCCGCAACCGGAACAGCCGAACGGTTCCTGCAACACGGTAGCCTTTACTGACAATGTATCGCTGACCTTTACGACCAGCCGTCCGGAAACAATGGTCTATACCCTCGACGGAACTGAACCGACCGCACAATCAACCGTGTATACCGGTCCGATTCAGTTCGACAAGACGACTACCCTGAAGATTGCTACCCTGCTTCCTTCCGGTAAGTTGAGCCGTACACGCACCATCCTGGTAGACAAACAGGAACTGGCTCCGGCCAAGCAGGTGGCACAAACCACTCCGGGATTAAACATGCAGGTTACTGACGGATATTACCTGAATACCCGCCTTCTGAAGGATGCCATGGCTCCGGTGAAGGAAACCAAGGTCATCAGCGAAACCCGTGAACTGACTTCCTACGTGAAGACCGACGAATCCATGCGTGGTGTCAACCAGTATGCGGCGGTAGCGACCGGTTACGTGAATATTCCGGAAGACGGTGTCTACTACTTCTCTTCCGATTTGGAAGAAGTCTGGATTGACGGCAAACTGCTCATCAATAACGCCAACGAGGTGAAACGCTTCTCTCGCAACGACAACTCGGTAGCCCTGGCAAAAGGTCTGCACGAAATCAAGGCTGTCTTCCTGGGACACATCATCGGCGGCTGGCCTTCCAACTGGAACGACGGAAGTATCAACATCCGCAAGAGTGATGCCGAGAAATTCACGAAGATAGACGGCAAGATGCTCTGTCATTGATTTTTTGTGTATCCATCATAACATTTTAGAGTCACGGAAACAGGGGCCATGCAGGCTCCTGCCTTTCGTGGCTCTTTTTTCGTTTACAGTCCCCTGTTCCCTAGCAGCTTCCAGCCCGATAAATGGAACTACCGGAATACCCGGATCTGAAAAACCGGGCTCCTCATTTGCCTCTACACGCACTTTTCCGTATATTTGCATTTCTTTTTGAAATAGGAAACCAATAAAAAAGAACCAATTGTCATGAAAATACAATTTATGAGCTTAGGCAGCGGAAGCAGCGGAAACTGCTATTACTTAGGCACAGAGCAATATAGCATCCTGATAGATGCGGGCATCGGCATCCGCTCCATCAAGAAAATTCTGAAAGAGAAGGACCTCCCGCTGGAACGGATAAAGGCAGTGTTCATCACCCACGACCATGCCGACCACATCAAGGCCGTCGGTCATTTGGGAGAAAAGCACGGCATTCCCATTTATACCACCCGTATCATCCACGAGGGTATCCGGCGCAGCTATTGCGTGACCGAGAAATTATCGGAAGCACATATCCACTACATCGAGAAAGAGACTCCCCTCACCTTCGAGGACTTCCGGATTACCTGCTTCGAGGTTCCGCACGACGGTTCCGACAACGTCGGCTATAGCATCACCATCGACGGAAAGAACTTTGCGTTCCTGACCGATATCGGACATATCACCTCGACAGCCGCAGACTATATCGCCCGGGCGAACTACCTGATTCTGGAAGCCAATTATGATGAAACCATGCTGATGATGGGCCCTTATCCGCAACACCTGAAAGCCCGGATTGCCAGCCCGAACGGACACCTCAGCAACCGGGAAATGGCGGAATTCATCTCCGAACATTTCCCCGAGAAGCTGGAATACCTGTTCCTGTGCCACCTCAGCAAAGACAACAACCATCCGGAACTAGCCTACAAGACCGTAGAAATCGCCTTGCAGCAACGGAATATTGCCGCCGGTAAGGATGTTCAGGTTATCCCTTTGAAGCGTACCCTGCCCTCCGACATCTACGAATTCTGAGCATTCACGCAGATAAAAAAACAGTCCTGTCCGTACTCCTCAGAAGGGAGTCTGACAGGACTGTTTTCATGTCTCTATGATAACGATTCTTATCCTTGTTCCTTGAGGGAAGCCAGGAAACCGGAAATCTTCTCCAGCATTTCCTGCAAATCATCCGTCTCGCTACACAAAGTCTCTACAGGACATTGCCCGGTCTGAGCCCGGTTCCGGATATAAGGTGCCTCGGTAACATAGGTCACCGGAATGCTTTCTCGCTCCAGAAGAGCTCTTGCCGGACGGCTGATTACATCGGTATAGACCTCGGCCACCTTACCCAGCGCCATCAATGCCGCGGCACCTTTCCCGATTACCTTGTCTGCCACCTGCGCATGGTTCAGAAAGTCCGGCTGGTTTTTCAGCAGGTCATACAGATCGGCTACTCCCCTTTGGTAAAACACCCGTTCTTCGTTTCCGTTCCGGATAACACAAGCATAATTCCCGGTATGCAACCGTTCAATCATTTCCTCGGGAACCATCACAAAGTACCTTGTTTCAGTTGTTCTACAAACGCATCGATACGGTGCAGCTCTTTCGGAATGTCAATGCTTTGCGGACAATGCGGGTTACATGTTTCACAACCGATGCAATGACTGGCCTGACGCAATTTCGGCACACTCCGGTCATACCCTATCAGAAAAGCTCTGCGGGCTTCCCGGTAATTCGGGTCCTGCTGGCTTTTCGGCACATTCCCTTCGTTCACACACTTGTTATAGTGAATCAGAATAGCCGGTATATCGATTCCGTACGGACACGGCATGCAATACTTACAATCGTTACAAGGCACGGTAGGATACTTCATCATCAGCTGAGCGGTTTCTTCCAAGAAATCCTTATCCTCCTCCGTCAACGGGACCAACGGAGAATAAGTACGCAGGTTATCCTGCAAATGCTCCATGTACGTCATTCCGCTCAGAACAGTCAATACATGGTCCGGAGAGCCGGCAAAGCGAAATGCCCACGAAGCCACACTATCTTTCGGCCGACGTTCCTTCAAACGGGCTACAATGTGATCAGGCACATTCGAAAGTCTTCCTCCCAGCAACGGCTCCATGATGATGGCCTTGATGTTGCGTTTCACCAGTTCGCCGTACAGATAATCCGCGTTCACGTTATTGCCGGAAGCATGATGCCAATCCACGTAATTCAACTGGATCTGCACAAAGTCCCAGTGTACCTGCTCGTGCATCCCCAAGACTTCATCAAACACTTCCTTCGTCCCGTGGAAAGAGAAGCCCAGATTCCGGATACGTCCGGCCTTTCGCTCCTCGATCAGGTAATCCAACATCCCGTTTTCGATATATCGCTTGCGGAACGTCTCGATACCTCCATTACCGATGGAATGCAGCAGGTAATAGTCGATGTAATCCACCTGCAGATCCTCGAACGACTGCTTGTACATCTTGATGGAATTCTCCCGGGTGAAATTACTGAAATTAGACAATTTGGTAGCCAGCTGGAACTTCTCGCGCGGATGACGCTTCAGCGCGATACCGGTCGTCTTCTCCGACCATCCCTGTACATACACCGGAGATGTATCGAAATAAGTCACCCCGTGTGCAATGGCATAATCCACCAATTCATTGACCGCATCCTGGTCGATGACATTTCCATCTCCGGCCGGCGAAGGCAATGTGGGCCAACGCATACAGCCATATCCCAGCAATGAAATCTTTTCTCCTTTATCCGATGTACGGTATGTCATCTTATCGGTAGGAACCGGAGCATTGGGATCAACCGCCGCACCGGTCGTCTGCTTCTTATCGTCACAACCGTAGAACAGACCTCCAACGGTAGCCGTACTGATTCCTACAATCTTCAGGAAATCCCGTCGGTTCATTCTTTTATTATCCTCCATATCAAAGTATTTTTAAGCCGTTCACGGCATCAGATTAAACGTTGTCTTTCGTGTCCCTCTACATAAATGGCACTGAACGGACGGGCCGGACACAGGTTCTCGCAAGCCCCGCAACCGATACAGCGTTCCACGTTCACGGCCGGTATCTTCGGAGAATCCGGATCTCCTTCCACGCTGGGCACCATCTGGATGGCTCCTGTAGGGCAATGCCGTTCACAATTTCCGCACGATACCTTATCCTTGACCGCTATACAATTGTCATACAGGAAAACAGCATGACCAATCTGAGTAGAAGATTTATCGGCCAGGGAAGTCAAGTGGATAGCATCTGTAGGACAGACTTCCGCACACTTGGTACATTCCGGACGGCAATATCCCCGTTCGTACGACATCTCCGGCTGCATGAATTTCATCAGGTCCGTCGAGGGACGAAGCACCTGATTCGGACAAGCCGATACGCACAACTGGCAGGCGGTACAATGCTGGGCAAAATGCTTGGCACTCTGGGCTCCCGGCGGAAGAATCTTGGTCTGACGGTTCGGAACCTGCTTATCGATAATGGTAGCCAGACCGCCGTCAACCTTCTTTTCCTGGGCCTTCAATGTGGCGCCTACCGTTACCGTAGCGGCAACAGTCAGGAAGCTACGGCGGGAATTGTCCGGTTGTACCGGAGCCTCGTTTCTTTTTCCATCCTTCTGCTTAAAGCGGCTTTCGTAATGCAAGGCCCCATGCTTACAGGTACTGATACAATCCATACAAGCCACACAACGGCTATAGTCTATCTCATGCTTTTCCAGGTTGATGCAGGCAGCCTTGCACTTCTTGGCGCACAACTGGCAGTTCTTACATTTCGAGGTATCAATGACCGGACGGAACAGGGAATATTTGGACAGGAATCCAAGAACGGTTCCTACCGGACAAATGGTATTGCAATATGTACGCCCGTGTTTCCAAGCCAGTACAAAAAGAACCACCACCGTTACCACCGCCACAATCAGCGTAGGCAGTCCCTTCATCCATACCTCTGTTTCATAGAATGCATAGCTGTCCGCCCTCTCAGCCCAAAAAGCCAACAGGTTGTTTCCCCACTGATAAACCGGTGCCAACAAGGTAGAAGCGATACGCCCGTATGAACTGTAAGGAGCTATAAGAGCGGCCAGTGGAACCAAGCCTGCCAATAAAGCTATTACAAAAAGGAGTAATACCACCCACCGCAAAACGGTAAGCGGACGGGAATAAGAGAAACGGTATTTTTTCTTTTTCCGCTTAGAACTTATCCACGAAATGATATCCTGAAAAACTCCTAACGGACAAATGACAGAGCAATATACTCGTCCCAACAACAATGTCAGCACCACCAATGCCACTATGACCCCCACATTCAGAGCCAACACAGCCGGCAAGAACTGGATTTTAGCCATCCAGCCAAACCAAGTATGAATCGTCCCTGTAAAATCCAGGAACAGAAGCGTGACCAATACATAAAAGACAATGGCCAACGTCACTCTAATTTTACGCAACATATTTATATCTCTTTTCGGTTTATTTCTACTTTTGTCTAGCAAATATATAAGAGTAGAAAAGAAAAGAATCAACATCCCGATTCATTTTTTCGGTAAGAATACTTTATATAGAATCAGTTTAGATAACCAGGAAAAATTTAAGGAGTGACGAAAAAAGACAGTTTTTTATGGGATTCTTCAAATAAAAATGTAATTTTGAAAGCAGAAAAATAAACTTTGTTAAACACTAAAAAAGACACAACTATGAGCCGTGAAAAAACCCTCGTACTTTTAAAGCCCAGCACCGTACAACGTGGGCTGATTGGACAAATCCTCACTCGTTTCGAACGTAAAGGCCTTCGCTTGGCCGGTATCAAGATGATACAGTTGACCGATGAAATCCTGAACGAACATTATGCCCACCTAAGCACTATACCTGCCTTTCAACGTATCAAGAATTCCATGATGGCAGCTCCGGTCATCGCCTGCTGCTACGAAGGTGTAGATGCCGTACAGGTAGTACGTGCCATGACAGGTGTAACAAACGGACGTGCCGCCGCTCCCGGTACCATCCGTGGTGATTTCGCCATGAGTCCGCAAGAAAACATCGTCCATACTTCCGATTCTCCGGAGAACGCACTGGTAGAAATCAACCGCTTCTTCAAGCCGGAAGAAATCTTTGATTACGAACAGAATGCACTTCCTTATCTGTACTACATGGACGAATACAACGGATAAAAAGGAACTGATTCCCATAGAATCAAAGAAAATCCCTCAAGGTTTACTGATAGCCTTGAGGGATTTTTTATGAAGAAAATCAATGTCAATTCTATTCTTTCATCCAGTCCAGCTCTTTCCACGGATATTCACCGTCATTCTTCTGGGGAGCACCAGGTGTACTTCTTCCTTCCCTGACATACTTGGCCATCAAGGCACGCAGGCGAGAAACAATCTCTGGATGTTCAGCCTCTACATTGGTCGTTTCAGAAGGATCGTCCTTCATGTTATAAAGTTGTATCAGAGGCAACGAATCCAAAGCCAGCGTATCGGTAGGTGTAGGAGCGCTCCATCCACCGGAACTGGCAGAAAGCAATAGTTTCCAATCGCCTTGACGGATGGTGAACTGCCCGTCGATGGAATGATGTACGGTAGCTTCACGTATCGGGTCAATCTCCGTTTCAGATACGATGGCAGGTAACAGGTTATAACTGTCTTCCCCCTCAGAATCCATCAACTTATATCCGTTGATGGCCGCAAATGTAGCATAGAAGTCGGTCAGGCATACCGTCTGTCTGACTTCGTGAGGTTTCGTACCTTCCGGCCAACGCAGGATGCACGGAATACGGTGCCCGCCATCGAACAGATCCGCCTTATGTCCACGGTAAATCGAATTCGGCCGATGTCCTTGAGCTTCCATTTCCTTGATACCCGCTGCCGGACTACATCCATTATCCGTTGTAAATACAACGATGGTATTTCCATCTTCTCCAGACTCCTTCACCGCCTGTAGCACCTTGCCCACCATGGCATCCACCATGAGTACAAAGTCACCGTATTCACTGATACCTGATTTACCCCGGAATTCTTCCGTCGGCAGAATCGGAGTATGAGGAGCCGGTAATGGCAAATACAGGAAATAAGGCTGGTCAGCCTTGGCCTTCTCCTTGATATAGTTACAAGCCCGGTCAACCAGATTCGGAAGGACCTCTTCATGTACAAAATCGGCTCCTGTAGGTCCTTTGCGCCACCAGCTGTATTTCCCCTCGTTCACCGTTTCCCTATCCGGAAGCGATGTAGGCATATCATTCTCAATGTAGACGTATGGAGCCATGTCCAGGGAACCGCAAAAGCCGTAGAAATAATCGAAGCCACGGGTAGTCGGTCCGTTTTGCACCGGCTTACTGAAGTCCACTTTGTCCTTTCCGGCATCGATATTGTCCCAATCCCACCCCAAATGCCATTTACCGATACCTGCGGTAGTATATCCATTTTTACGCAACATAGAAGCCATCGTTTCCCTGTCAGCAGGAATCAATGCCTTGTCATAACCATATAATACGTTGTTTTTAAGGGTAGAACGCCAGTTGTAACGTCCTGTCAGGATACCGTAACGGGTCGGGGTACTGACCGAAGAACTGGAATGCGCATCAGTAAACACGACTCCTTCCTGTGCCATCCGGTCAAGGTTTTCCGTCTTCAGCTTAGAATTGTTGTCGAAATAAGACACATCGCCATACCCCATGTCATCGGCTAGAATAAAGATGATGTTAGGCTGTTTCTGCTTTTCCGTACATGAAAGCAGGGAAAGTATAGCCGCAGTAGCCAGAAATACGTTTTTCATAATCAGAGAATAAGGTTAAACAACAATTATTCTTCCTCCCGAAGATGATGGGACGAAAGTTCTGTCTACAAATTTACTGAATATTACTGACTAGCCCCTGGAATCCTGCATTTTTCTGTAAAGTATTTCGCGCCACGCCCTTCAATGTCACGGGTTCTGCGCATTTTTGCTAGATTGACAAACAATGTTATTCCTAAAACATGTAAGAGAATAAACATCAAAAAGGGTTTATATTACGTACACCCGGAGATAAACAGATTGTTCCAGGCAAAGGACTGGAACAGACCAACTTCACCATATTGATTTTCCCTGAATCCGTCTGAAGTGGAAGGAAATGAAAGTCATTCTAAAAGACGGGCAGAAAGCGATCTACCCGAATACTCCTTCGGCACGGAGAAAAGCATCGGTATGGATAAAATTATTGCCAGTCAGGAGATACCTGCTGGCAATTTATCGGAGAATCTATTTACGTAACATCAGGTTCTTGAACGATGCCGGATAAAGTGTCTCGAACTGCATCAGTTCTCCGGTGACCGGATGATAGAAACAGAGCTTGAAGGCATGCAAGGCCAACCGTCCCAACGGGTCCACCTCACATCCGTAGCGCTCATCCCCTACTACCGGATGCCCCAACGATGACATGTGGACACGGATCTGGTTCTTACGACCCGTCTCCAGTTGCAATTCCACCAAAGAATAACCGTTGGCGCGCTTGATAGTCTGATAATGTGTCACCGAAAACTTACCGCCGTCATCGTGATCGGAAGAGCTGACATACAGCTTGCGGTCAGTCAGCCATGACTCTACGGTTCCACTATCCTTCTCCATGTCTCCCATGACTACGGAAACATAGCGACGGTCGCATACGATATCGTGCCAGTTATCGCGCAAGGTATGCTGTGTCCGTTCGTCCTTTGCATACATCATGATACCCGATGTTTCACGGTCCAACCGATGCACGACAAAGATACGGTTATTCCGATGTTGACGCTTTACGTACTCATTCAGGATGTGCTGGGCGGTACGTTCCTTCTGATGATCGGTAGCGACGGAAAGCAGCCCCTCCTTCTTCTCCACCACGATGAGATAAGCATCCTCGTACAGAATCTTCAGCAACGGATGGCGGAACTCATGCTTGTGCTTTTCGTGGCTGATCTGCACTTTCATTCCCGCCTGTAACGGATAATTATATTGCGTCTGGATATTGTTGTCTACCAGAACCACCCGGTTGGTCAGCAACGCCTTTACGCGGGTACGGCTGATACCGGCCATTTTCTTCATCAGGAATTCCATCAGTTCCGCCGGTTCTGTTACATTATATATGGTATATTTGGCAGCGGCCCGTGCTCTTGGACGTCCGCTACCCTGTTGGTTTTTTCTTGACACGCTTTCTAGTTAAATTAATGTTCTACATCTTGCGGCAGGCATTTTCCCCATCAGTCCCGACGTTCCAGCAACACCACATTTTCCACATGATGCGTATGAGGGAACATGTCTACGGGCTGTACGGCGGTCACCTTGTAACGGCCATCCAACAACTGGAGGTCTCGTGCCTGCGTAGCCGGATTACAGCTGACATAAACGATACGTTTCGGAGCTGCGAAAAGAATCACATCAATCACATCGTTGTGCATACCTGCCCGTGGAGGATCCGTGATGATGACATCCGGACGACCATGTTCTGTAATGAAATCCTGAGTCAGGATATCCTTCATATCGCCGGCATAAAACAAGGTATTGTCGATACCGTTGATTGCGGAATTGACTTTTGCATCCTCGATGGCTTCAGGGACATATTCGATACCGATCACCTTCTTCGCCTGACGGGAAACGAAATTGGCGATGGTTCCCGTACCGGTATACAGGTCGTACACCAGCTCGTTACCGGTCAGTCCGGCAAACTCACGGGCTACCTTATATAATTGATAAGCCTGTTCGGAATTGGTCTGATAGAACGATTTCGGTCCCACCTTGAAACGAAGCCCTTCCATTTCTTCAAAGATATGGTCGTTACCCTTGAACACTTCCACTTCCAAGTCGCCGATCGTATCGTTACATTTATTGTTGATGACATACAGCAACGACGTGATCTGCGGGAAACGGTCACCTACGAACTGCAACAGCTCCAGCATCTGCTGCTTCTCCGCATCGGAAGTTACCTTGCATTGGAGGAGTACCATCAGCTCGCCGGTAGACGAGGTACGGACCATCATGTTCCGTAACAGACCTTCCTGGGTACGCAGGTTGAAGAATGAATAGTTATGTTCATAGGCATAATCGCGGATGGCGTTCCGTATCTGATTCGATATATCATCCTGCAACCAGCATTTCTCGATGGCCAGTACCTTATCGAAGGCTCCCGGTATATGGAAACCCACCGCATTCATCTGGTCGTACTGCACATCGGCCTTCACCTCTTCTTCCGTCAGCCACCGCTTGTTCGAGAATGTAAATTCCAGCTTGTTCCGATAGAAGCGTGTCTTTTCAGACCCCAGGATCGGTCTGAATTCCGGCAGTTCCACTTTTCCGATACGCGTCAGGTTATCGAATACCTGCTTCTGCTTGTACCGGATCTGGTCTTCGTATGAAAGACACTGCCACTTGCAACCGCCACACACACCGTAATGCTGACAGAACGGTTCAACACGCATCGGCGATTGTTCATATATCTTCACTGCCACCGCTTCGGCATAATGATTTTTCTTTCGCTTCACCTGTAGGTCGACCACATCGCCGGGAACCACATAAGGAACAAAGACTACCAGATCGTTTACTTTGGCTAGGGCCTTACCCTCTGCGGCCACATCGGTGATTGTCACCTTTTCCAGTAAAGGAAGTTCTTTTTTCTTTCTTGCCACGTCTCTTTTGTATAAATCCAATTTGGGACAAAGTTAATCATTTTTCCCGACAATCTACCATGTTTTTAAAAATACTTCATTTTGCCAACTCTACATTGCAAAAACATGTTGTAAAATAGGTTTTATTCCTTTGAAAGTCTATAAAATATAAATAGATTTGCAATCAGTTAAACTTAAATAGCCTTTCAAAAAGAAAGTGAAAGACATACATAACACATATCAAACCTTAATTTCATAAACTAATGGAAAGAAAAAGAGTCTACACTTTCGGCAACGGACATGCCGAAGGAAAAGCTGACATGAGAAATCTTCTTGGCGGCAAAGGAGCAAATCTAGCTGAAATGAACCTTATCGGCGTACCTGTTCCTCCGGGTTTTACTATTACGACTGAAGTTTGCAACGAATACTTCGAAAAAGGAAAAGACAATGTTGTCAATCTGCTGAAAAGCGATGTGGAACAAGCCGTAAAGGGCATCGAAAGCCTGATGAAATCTACTTTCGGCGACCCGACCAATCCGCTGCTTGTTTCCGTCCGCTCAGGAGCACGTGCCTCCATGCCGGGTATGATGGATACCATCCTGAACCTGGGTCTGAACGATGAAGTGGTTGCCGGTCTGGCAAAGAAAACCGGAAACGAACGTTTCGCATGGGATTCTTACCGCCGTTTCGTACAGATGTACGGCGATGTAGTGTTGGGCATGAAACCGACCAACAAAGATGACATCGACCCGTTCGAAGCCATCATCGAAGACGTTAAGAAGAAAAAAGGAGTCAGACTGGATAACGAACTGGATGTAGAAGACCTGAAAGAACTGGTAACCCGCTTTAAGGCTGCCGTCAAATCACAGACAGGCAAGGACTTCCCGAACGATGTATACGAACAGCTGTGGGGAGCTATCTGCGCCGTATTCGATTCATGGATGAACGAACGTGCCATCCTCTACCGCAAAATGGAAGGCATACCGGCCGAATGGGGAACAGCCGTCAACGTACAGGCCATGGTATTCGGTAACATGGGCGAAACTTCTGCTACCGGTGTCTGCTTCTCACGCGACGCCGCTACCGGTGAAGACCTGTTCAACGGTGAATACCTGATCAATGCTCAAGGTGAAGACGTAGTGGCAGGTATCCGTACCCCGCAACAGATCACCAAGATCGGCTCTCAGCGCTGGGCTGCTCTTCAGGGTATCTCTGAAGAAGAACGTGCCAGCAAATATCCGTCCATGGAAGAAGCCATGCCGGAAATCTACAAGGAACTCGATGCCTTGCAGACCAAACTGGAAAACCACTACCACGATATGCAGGATATGGAATTTACCGTTCAGGAAGGTAAACTCTGGTTCCTGCAGACCCGTAACGGTAAACGTACCGGTGCCGCCATGGTACGCATTGCCATGGAAATGCTGGAACAAGGCTTGATCGACGAAAAGACAGCCATCAACCGTTGCGAACCGAACAAGCTGGATGAACTGCTTCACCCCGTATTCGATAAGGAAGCTCTCCGCAAAGCCAAAGTGCTGACCCGCGGTCTGCCGGCTTCTCCGGGTGCCGCTTGTGGCCAGATTGTATTCTTCGCCGAAGATGCCGGACGCTGGCGTGCCGATGGTCACCGCGTCGTATTAGTCCGTATCGAAACTTCTCCGGAAGACTTGGCCGGTATGACCAGTGCAGAAGGTATCCTGACAGCTCGTGGCGGTATGACCTCACACGCAGCCGTTGTAGCCCGTGGTATGGGTAAGTGCTGTGTATCAGGTGCAGGTGCCATCAACGTTGACTACAAGGCACGTACCGTAGAAATCGACGGTCTCGTCCTGAAAGAAGGCGATTACATTTCCTTGAACGGTAGTACCGGTGAAGTATATGCCGGACAAGTTCCGACACGTGCCGCCGAAGTATCCGGCGACTTCGCCAAACTGATGGCATTGTGTGACAAATACACCCGCCTGACCGTACGTACCAACGCCGATACTCCGCACGATGCAGAAGTAGCCCGCAAGTTCGGTGCTACCGGTATCGGTCTCTGCCGTACAGAACACATGTTCTTCGACAACCAGAAGATTGTAGCCATGCGCGAGATGATCCTGGCTCCGGATGTAGAAGGACGTAGAAAAGCATTGCAAAAACTCTTGCCGTTCCAGAAGGCAGACTTCAAGGGTATCTTCAAGGCAATGGACGGTTGTCCGGTAAATATCCGTCTGCTCGACCCGCCTTTGCATGAATTCGTACCGCACGATGCAAAAGGTCAGCAGGAAATGGCAGAAGCTATGGGTGTAACCATCGAATACATCCGCCAGCGTGTAGAAAGCCTGTGCGAACACAACCCGATGTTGGGTCACAGAGGTTGCCGTCTTGGTAACACTTATCCGGAAATCACCGAAATGCAGACCCGCGCCATCCTGGGAGCAGCTGTAGAACTGAAGAAGGAAGGCTACGACCCGCATCCGGAAATCATGATTCCGTTGATCGGTATCCTGTATGAATTCGAAGCTCAGGAAAAGGTAATCCGCGCTACTGCCAAGGAAGTGTTCGAAGAAGCAGGCATCGAAGTTCCGTTCAAGGTAGGTACCATGATCGAAATCCCGCGTGCCGCCCTGACCGCCAACCGCATCGCTTCACGTGCTGAATACTTCTCATTCGGTACCAACGACTTGACTCAGATGACTTTCGGTTATTCACGTGACGATATCGCTACCTTCCTTCCGGTTTACCTGGAAAACAAGATTCTGAAGGTAGACCCGTTCCAGGTACTCGACCAGAACGGTGTTGGTCAGCTCATTCAGATGGCCGTAGAAAAAGGTCGCTCTGTACGTCCGGATTTGAAATGCGGTATCTGTGGCGAACACGGTGGTGAACCTTCATCTGTGAAGTTCTGTCACCGCGTAGGATTGAACTATGTATCTTGCTCACCGTTCCGCGTGCCTATCGCTCGTCTGGCTGCCGCACAGGCTGCTATAGAGGAATAATCCCCGAAATAATTGAATCTTAATAACAGGCTGTAACTCACTGCTTTTGCGGTAGTTACAGCCTGTCTTGCGCTTGGACAGTTCGTACACTTGATCACAAAAAATAAGCCGAATAAACAATACCTGCATACACCGCGAATACACTTTTGAACTTTACAGTTAGTTTTAAGGTTAGCTGTTGTGTGTTTATAGTTCCTACGTCAAAATTAGATTTTTTAACCTGGCCAGGGAAATTTTAAATCTCATCGTAGAAATTTTATACTGCAAAGATCCCCCCGTCCAAGTATTACCCCAAAACAGGTAGGGCTAAGGTGTGGAAATCTGTTAATAAAAAGAAGTTTTATCCCCCTACCAGTCACGCTTCAAGGCCCAGTCCGAAATGTCGCCTACATACCCTGCAAAAATATTTTTCCGGGAAACCGAGGAATAACCAAAAATTATACTTACATTTGCCACGACTCAAAAATCGAATTCTATCTAGAAAAGTTAGACAACAAATGATGGTCAAAGAAGCGAAACAAACAAAGAATCATGTAACCCCTCCGGTCTTGCGGAGGCTTCCTTCCTTGTAAGGACATGCGTTTTTTATTGCTATCGGGAGATAGCAGTGTTTGTTGTGCTCTTTGACATGCCAGTACACTGACCTCCACTTCAACGGGGAAGCGGAGGTACTCTGTTTATTCCGGGCACTTCTGCTCCGGAATTATTTTTTATCGTTTTCCATCTCATTTTAATCATTTGTTGTTTTTATGAATACTCCCATTTTACGTGTTATGCGTACCGAAGGCGACAGCATCAACGCACCTGAATATGCCGACAACCTGTTGGCCGTGGAAATCTTGTTTCCTGAACTTCCGGCAGATACCACCGAAGTGTCTGTCCGCATTTACTCGGCCGATTACCGGCTGATGGGCTCGGATGTGTGTCAGCCCTCATCCCAGAAAAAAAATCCGAAAATCCGTCTGAATGTCTGCTCCGAAAGGGAATGGAAAATGGGCGACTATCATGTATTTGTCTACCGCAACGGAAGTCCGCTCTGGTTTGCCTCCGGATTTCTGGTCTTCGAGTTCGAGGAATGGAAGAAAATACCGTTGCAGCGTCTTGAAAAAGACCCGGACAAACGCTACTTCGCAGAGAAACTATGCCTGAGCGAATGGTGGCCGAAAATCGGTCAGCTCCCCTTCCAGACAGACTTTATCGAGGACGTCATCCGGAAACTCCGGTCGCATGACGGAAAGAAGGCTCCCTGCCCTCACTGGCTCGTCGTCTGCGAGGACACGAAAGGCAAGGCTTTCGCCTCCGTCCTGCTCCCCAAACACTTCTGCGACAACCAGCCCGAAGCGCGCTATGTCCTCCCTTTAGAACACCTGGTGTCGGGCGCTATCCAATGGGAACACCTGAGCGCGGAAATCGGCCAGAGCAAGGTGGTCGTGGTAAGGATAGCGGAATTGCCTTACAATGACCGGACCGTAAACCTGCTGTCCCTGTTTGCCTCTGTGCTTTCGTGCGGACACTTCCGGGGCGTCACCTTCCTTTTCCAGGGAACGGAAAAGACGGTGAAAGAGCTGAGCCTGCAATGTACACTGATGGACGCCCTGTTTACCGACGAGCAGACGTTCCACGTACAGACAGACGGGATTCAGGAACTGATTGCCCGCCTCGAAGGACAGTCCGACGAAGCCTGCCACTCCGAATGGAACGATCCGTCTGAACAAAGCGCCGAACAGCAACTCCAGCAGATGGTGGGACTCCGACGTCTGAAAGAGGACATGGAGGAAGCCCGGATGATGGCTCTCTTCCTCAAGGAGAGGAAAGAGTTATGCCTCGAACGACAGGGCGAAAGTCGTCACCACATGCTGTTCCTGGGAAATCCAGGTACCGGAAAGACCACGGTAGCCCGACTGGTGGGACAGATGTATCACCACATGGGACTGCTCTCCAAAGGTCATACCGTAATTACCTGCCGGACCGACCTGATAGGCGAATACATCGGCCAGACGGAGAAGCGCATGAAAGGCGTGCTGGAGGAAGCCAGAGGAGGGGTCCTGTTCATCGACGAAGCCTATACCTTGGTATCGCATGAAAAGGAATCGAACGATTACGGCAAAGAAGTCATCCATGCCCTGCTTACGGTACTTTCTGAGCCGAATCCGGATATGATTATCATCCTGGCCGGATATGAAGACAAGATGAAGGCCCTGCTCCAGACGAACCCCGGACTGAAGGACCGGTTCCCCCTGCAATTCCATTTCGACGATTATTCTTCCGACGAATTGCTGGAGATAGCGCACCGGACCCTGAAAGCCCGGAACTTCGCGCTGACAGAGGAAGCCGACGAGCATCTGAAGGCCGTGATTGAAAGGGCTTCTGCCCAACGCGACGGACATTTCGGAAACGGCCGATGGGTACACAACCTCATCGAACAGGGCCTGATCAAAAGCATGGCCAGACGGGTGATGTCCCTCCCCTCTTCTTCCGCTCCCGACCGGGAACTCTTCAGTACAATCGAGCTCAGCGATGTAGAGGATGCCGAACGGCGTTTCCTGAGCCCCCGGGAGGCCAAACTCACACCTTCTTTCCCACGCATCGGTTTCCGTGCCTGATGCCTGCCCCCGACGGGCGGAAAATGGAATGCCGTGTACGGACAATAAAAAAACGTCCGGACGTTTTCTTTCGCACGTCCGGACGTTTTCACATAAACGAACGGACGTATGGATTGAAACGTCCGTTCGTTTTTCTGGTATCCGTAATTATCAGAATGTCACGGCATTCATCATCTTGTCCACCAACATACCGTCGATAGGCTGCAAGTTGTATGTATAGTCCTTCTTGGCCTTGAAACGGATAAGCAGCAACTGGTTGTCGCCTTCCAGGTAAGGCTGCTCACCGATGTTGACAAAGGTAGGATACAACGCCTTCACGCCGTTGGTATGCAGACGGTCGTTCGTCATGTTCTTCATGGCTTCGATGCCCGGAGTATCGATACCCAGGTATTCCAGTTCGATACCTACGGCCGAAATGTCGTAAGCGTCTATCAGACCGTTTTCGTTCAGGTCGCCCTTGCTGATGTAGCCTTCGTAATCGGAATCACCTTTCCGCAGACCGGTATAGTTCATGTACGAAGTCAGGTCGTTATGGTCTATCTTCTTATCGTTGTTGATGTCGCCCGGAATGAAGGTGTCTGTACCCGGTACGCGGAAGACATAGAGTTCACGGCCGGAACCGAAGTTACCTACCGCCTGGCTGACAGCTATCTTGATGTAGCGGGCCACCGGTTGCGTAGTGAAGGTGAAATGTTTCACATCGCCACCCTGCCAGTCGAAGGTGCCGGCAGAAGTCCAGTTTGTACGGTCCATGCTATAGAATACTTCGCCCTTCTGCAAGGTTCCGTTTCCACCGTCCAGACGAGGCAGGTAATCGAAACGGTCGAGGGTATTGATGCTCTTCAGGTCGATAATCAGATCAAACGGTACAGCAGCCTTGCTCCATTCGGTATGCCAAGCATCGGTTTCGTCGAAATTGAACAAGCGGCGTACAGGTTGTCCCGGCTGGTTCGGACAAGAGGTTTCACCCTTGATACCGCGGATAGCGAATTCCAGCGGGTCGGACTTGGTCTTTCCGCTGAAGCTGCTCCATTCCGAGGCTCCCGAAGCGTTGACCGAACGGATGCGGAACGCATAGTCTGTCTCTACCTTCAGGTCTTCGAAAGTAAGGCTGTTCTGGCGGATGGTAGAATAAATCATGCCTTCGGATTCGATTTCATAATAATCAGCTCCAGGTACCGGTTCCCAGGTAGGAGTCAGGGTATAGGCTCCGGCATTTTCATCGGTAATCCGTGCCTGAGGTGCCTGCAAGGCTCCGGTCTGCTTCAGGAGTCTGTCGGCCGGCGCAAACGCAAAGCCTTTCATTTCTACCTGTACCCTATCAGCGGTCACATCTACCGCATGGAGCTTGACGTGTACCACCGGATTCTTCCGGATCTGTACGGAAGCGAAATCGGAACCTTGTGTCGCGAAGCGGTTCAGTTCCGGCGCTTCTTCGTAATAATAGACATCGGTACCCTGCTCGAATGCCTCGCGGAAAGAAACGGCCTGTAGCTTGACGCTCTTCTTGCCGATACGGGCTACCAGCGATTTCGGAGCCTGAGTGACATTGATGCGCAATTCCGTAACGCGTTCCTTCACCATTCCGTCGTACATGCCTTCGGTAGGCTCGATGATAACCGTTACCTTGTCGCCCTCCTGCTCGGAACTGATGCGGGTAACCGTAGAGTAACCTTCCCGATAGGCTTCCGTGGTTCCGTCGTCGTCGTATTCAACGAAAGATGTCTTTCCCTGCGGATAGATTTCATAGATACGCAGGTCTTTCGGCCATTGGCTCACGTTGTTGTGTTCCTTTATTTCTTACCGTCCTCGAAAAGAATACCTTTCTCCGCATCTTCCTTCCAATAGTCACGGTTGTAGGCATTGAGGTGTCCTTCGTAGAAACCGAATTTCGGCAACAGGACGGGATGACCGGTCAGCTGATAAAAGCTGTTGAGCAAAGATACCGGTGTATCGTCCAGCCAGAAGAAACAATCCAGGTAAGGAGTATCGTGGCTGAGCAATACCGTGCCCGGACGGGAAGCGCCGAAATCGTATTTTCCGGGAGCGAAGGTATATCCCATCATACCGTAGCCGCGGGTAGACCAATAGAACGGAGTCGGCGAAGCCACACCCCCGTCGGTCCACTGGTTGGTATTGACAATTTCAATGGCTTGTCCCTTGTGTGAGAAACGGCCGTTCTGTACACCGCCGCCATAGAAATACTCATCAGGATTTTCTTTCAGGGTCAGAGTCACCTGCTGGCCGGTAAACTGAACCGGCGCGGTTTCTTCCACCACGGCTTTTCCACTGACCAGATCGCGAATGCAGAACAATCCGCTCTGTTTGTCTATCTCCACCGCAATCAGAGGCGTACGGACGGTAATCTTCCCCTGTTCGTCCTCTAATTGTAACGTGCCCGGGTTCAGGCGAGGTCTGTCCACTAAGATCTGTGCTGGAGGTACCGCTTCCGGGTCACGGACAATCCCTCCGGCATTATCCTGGAAGAAACGTACCATGTTCTCGCCGTAGAAATCAAGCATCATGCGTTGCTGATTGGAGAACAATACTTCGACGGTCGTCGGATTGAGCAACGTAGCCTCACTCACAAGCGGTTGCTGTTGCCCTACTGCTGCCTGGATGGGACTGAACGGGACGGTTGCCCCTGCGGCCGGAGCCGCCAGACAGACAGGCAAGGTGAGCGCCAACGCCCACACTTTCGGTTCATTTTTCATAGGGTCCTTTTTAGTTTATGAGTTTATCATAGTTCCGAATGGACAAAACTACAATTAAAATCCGTACCGCAAACGATTGGGGCCCAAAAACCCAAAAAACCGGAACATCTATCTGAAGTTTTTAACATTTCAGATGGATATTCCGGCCATTTATTAAGAATTTTAATTATTCAGGAATCATTCGGAAAATTTCTTTCCAGGGAAATAAGTTTCCATCAAAGCGATGAAATCGGCATCCCCTTTGAGTGAAGCCAGGTCGGCTTCCTCCTCCAGTTCCTGCCAAGTGATAGGATGACGGTTCATCAAGGCTGTCTTCAAGGCACGGAGGGCATCATCCTTACGGCCCGTCAAGGCATACAGACAGGCCAGGTTATAAATAGCACTGGTATCGCCTGCCAAGGCAACCACCTGCTTCAGCAACTCTTCTATCTGTGCGGCATCCTGGGTCAAAGTTCCTTTCAATCTGGCCAGGTCGGAGATAGCCAACGCATAATTATAAACAATGAACGCATTACCCGGCTGGAGCTCCATGGCCTTCTTGTATTTTGTCAATGACTCTTCAAACTGCTTTTCGTCCTTCCGGATGTCACCCTGCGCAGAAAGCGCATTTCCCCAGTTGTAATAGAAAGCCGGGAAGCCATCCTGCAATTCTACCGCTTTGGTAAACTTCTCGTAGGATTCCTCGAACAGCTTGTCATCTTCCTTCAGACCGGCCAGATCGGAAAGCGCGACTCCCCAATCATTGTAAGCCAACGCATTATCCGGTTGAAGCTCTACTGCCTTCGCGTATTTCTCGAAAGCTCCCTGGAAAACGGCCTCATCCTTTTTCAACATGGCCAGACGGGAAAGCAAGTTCGCCCATTTATAATATACCGGAACATAATCCGGATGAAATTTCTCTACAATCGCATATTTTTCTATCGCCTCAAGGAATACCGATTCGTTCCCTGTCATCAGTGCCAGCTCGGACAAAGCCATTCCCCAATTATCGTAAATGGCGGCATCCCGGGGAGCGTAACGCAAGGCCTGCATGTATTTCCGGAAAGCATCCTGGAAAATGCCCGGTTTGCCCATCACCTTCCCATAATCGGCCAATGCATTGGCCCAATTGTTCAACAACAGGGGATTCCGAGGTTCCAGGCTGACGGCCTTCGCATATTTCTTGAAAGCACGCTTGAAAAGGTTTTCATCCTTGCGCATCTTGGCCAATTCGAGCAATGTTTCTCCCCAATTGTTATAGGCCGGAGTATGACGCTTCTCTAGTTCGATGACCTGACTGTAACACACACATGCCTCCTCCAAACGGTTTGTGTGCTGGGCATGATATCCTTTTTCGAACCAATCCTGTGCGGTAGGTTTCTGTACCCGTTTCTGTGCGACAGCCGGTTCCGCTATTTTTTCATTCTGTTCGTCTTTCTGCATAATTTTAAATGGTATTAGAACGGACTTCTTGTCCTCAAAAAATTAATGGTCTCTCTAGGCAGCGACCCCATATCCAACCCGAAGAATGCGTCATTTCGACCAACCAGCAAGAATGAGGCCGCATGTTTCGAGTCCAAAAATACGCAAATATTCCATTCTACAAACTTCCAGTCAGAAGTTTTTTTTCTGACAAGCCGGGAGGAAAAAAGGCGGACAATTATTCTATGCATCCTTTAAAGGAATAGCTGTCAGACAAATAAACGGTATCCAACAAACGGATTCCGGTGGCCGTCCGGAAAATGCGTTCCCTGACTTTCCGGACAGCCTCTTCCGCCATGCCATCCTCATACAGATTGACCAGAAAATCGGCCTCGACCAGAATCTGATGGTCTATGCCGCCGATATCATGGTAAGTATGGTGATGCCCCACCAACCAACAGACACGCTCTATCTGTCCGGGCGTATAGCCTCCAGTCTTTTCCAGCAACGCCCGTGCCTCGGCAGGCCCTTCCTGCTCCTGATGTTTCCCGTCAGAGACTCCATATTTCTGTTCAGACAGGTGTATACCTATGTCGTGAACCACGGCCGCCGTTTCCAGCACGAACCGGGTTTCGGCATCAAGTCCTTCGCCCGTACCTATCAAATAAGAGAAATAATGAACCTTCATGAAATGCTGGATACGCTTGGCGTCGCCGGCATCATAGTCCATCATGTTACGAATCAATGCATTCAGTCTGTTATCCATATTTTCCGACATTTTTTCTGTTCATAGGTCCACGTACAAACCTTCAAAGCCCCCGAAACGGAGCATCCGTTACGGCTTTCATCCATATACCCGGCAAGCTTTCCCCGCCCCGCCATCGGCATATCCGCGCCGAAAAACATCAAAAAAGCCTCTGAAAACATTGTTCCCAGAGGCTTTTTCCTGCAAGTACACCCTCAGGGATTCGAACCCTGGACCCACTGATTAAGAGTCAGTTGCTCTACCAACTGAGCTAAGAGTGCTTCTTTGTTTTTGCGGTTGCAAAGGTAAGCGGTTTTATCGAAACCGCCAAACTTTTTTACATAAAAAATTACACTTTTTTACTATCTCTCTTTCTACCAGTCGTTTCCGGAAGGTAGAAAGAGAGACAAAAAACACGGTTTGCGTCTGTTTTTATTCACTCAGGCCGGCACTTACTTCATCGATGGTAGGATTATGGCAACTCATGCCACCGTCTACCACCAATGTCTGGCCCGAGATGTAACGGGCGTCGTCCGATGCCAGGAAAACAATGGTAGCCGCCACATCTTCGGCATTGCCCAAGTAAGGAACGGCATTGTATTTCTGGAAAACCTGACGGAGATTCTCCGGAATACATTCCAACGAAGAGGGAGTCAGTACCAGCCAGGGAGCCACGGCATTGCAACGGATTCCCGAACGTCCGTACTGACAGGCAATGTAACGGGTCAGGTTATTGACACCTGCCTTGCTCAATCCGTACAACGTTCCCCGGAAATCGCCCATCAGCGAACCGATGGAAGATACATTGACAATGGCTCCTTGCTTCTTTTCGGCCATCACCGGCAAAGCGGTACGCGAAATGGCCAGCATACTCTTCAGGTTGGTATGCATCACCTCGTCGAAATAATCCAAATCCAGACAGACTACATCAACATCCCGCTTCATATCGCCGATACCGACATTGTTCACCAGTACATCGATGGTACCGAAGTGAGCCAAGGTACGTACCACAGCGGCCTGACCGCTATCCAAATCTGCCGCATCATAGTACAAAGGCAATACTTTCTCGCCATCGGCGTTCAATGCTACGGCCAGCTTCTCGGCTGCCTCCAGGTTATAATCCGCGACGGCCACTTTTGCGCCTTCGCGTACCAGACGCTCTACGGTAGCCCGACCGATGCCCGAAGCTCCGCCGGTTACCAACGCTACACGATTGTTCATTCTTTCCATAATGTCTTGTTTAGTTCAGTCAGCGTATACAACAAAACATTTCCCAGGAAAGTTCGGGCGCTAAAAAGGTTTTAACGGTTGAGCAGCAAGTCTCTAAGAATGATATCCAGCCTCCTCTCGACCTCCTCGACAGGGATTCCGTGCCCCAGTTCCTGACGGATGGAGGTCACCCCCTTATCGATGAAACCGCACGGATGAATGTAACGGAAATATTCCAGATCCGTGTTTACATTCAAGGCCAATCCGTGCATCGTGATGAAATGGCTGCTCCGTACTCCCATCGCACAGATTTTCCGCTCCTTCGGTGTTCCGGCATCCAGCCATACACCGGTAGCACCGGCCACACGCCCGGCCAGAATGCCATACGAAGCACAGACCCGAATAACCGCTTCCTCCAAGACATCCAGGTAAGACTTCAGCCCCAAATGGAGATCTTCCAGGTTCAGAATCGGATAACAGACCAGCTGTCCCGGCCCGTGGTATGTAATGTCTCCTCCACGGTCAATATGGAAGAGCTCGGCGTGGATGCGTTCCAACTGCTCGGGCGTCAACAACATATTCGTTTCTTTTCCATGCCGCCCCAATGTATAGACATGCGGATGCTGGCAGAAAATCAACCGGTTTTCATAAGGCAACCCCTTCTCACGGGCCATTACCAGCGAATCGAACAATTCGGTCTGCCGTTTCCAGGCCTCACCATAGGGAATCATCCCCCAATATTCTGTCTTCATAATCAGTCCTCCCAATACTGGCACTAGCCTGAACGCTTCTGCACACGGAACCTCAATACATCCGGTTAACGCCGAAACGGTCAGGTAAGTCCTCTTATTACAGACGGCAAGTTAGCAAAAATCCTGAAATATTCGCCTCTTCCACCTGAAACTTCTGCCGTCTTTCCCCCAAACGCCCTATCCGCCCGTTACTTTTCTGCTTTTTTGACAGAAAGAAATACCTTTTTTGATGGTCAATTCATGAAGTTATCTTATATTTGTAGTATCTAGCAATAAAGTTGCAACCATAAAATTTAAAAGAACAACATGAAAAAATCAAACGAACTGTTTCTCAAGACAATGGGACTCGCTTCGGCCCTTATGCTCTTCCAAGGATGTACCGAACAGAAAGCCGAACAAGCCCTGGGCACAGAAACACTGACTTGCGATACGACCGTTTTCCTGAAAGACGATGTAAAGAGCTCACCTTCCTGTAAAATAAACTACAGCCTGGCATTCTTCAAGATGCGCCAGGCCACAGACTCTATAGCGCTCAAGTCCAATGCGCAACTCATTCGGGCCATCGAAGAAGGAATGCCCGCTACACAAAATCCGCAGGAGTTCGTGCGACACCTGAAAGATACCCTGATTACCAACTACCGGCAAGACCTGGAAGGCCTGTACGAATACGACCTCCGGAACGGGCTGAAAGACCATGAACTGCCGGGATGGTACAATTATGAATATGGTATCAATTCCACCCTGACCGAAGGGAAGGACCATGTATGGAACTACAAGGTCAGCCATTTCGCATATACTGGAGGCGCTCATCCGAACAGCTACCAGAAATGGATCAACCTGACCGACCAAGGAGAAGTACTGACCAAAGAACAGGTATTCCTGCCCAATACAGAAGCTGCCGTCTGCGAACTGATTCTGAAAGAGCTGATCCGTACCGCCGGCGAACGGGTAGAAACCGATACCATCACCAGCATCGAAGGACTACAGGAGTACGGTATCCTGCAGATGAACGGACTCTACTTGCCCGACAACTTTCTGCTGGAAAAAGAAGGCATCCGCTTCCTGTACAATCCATACGACATCGCGCCGTATGCCTTGGGAGACTTTGAACTCCTGGTACCTTATCAAGAACTGAATACCTACCTTATCAAGCATTAACGACCTTATGGACATTATCCTGAAATATTTTCCTGAGTTGACAGACATCCAGAAAGAACAGTTCGCGGCCCTCTATGACCTGTATACCGACTGGAACAGTAAAATCAATGTCATCTCCCGCAAAGACATCACCAATCTGTACGAACACCATGTATTGCACTCATTGGGTATAGCCAAAGTCATCCACTTCAAGTCCGGTACATCGTTGATGGACCTGGGTACGGGAGGTGGATTTCCGGGTATTCCCCTGGCTATCCTCTTTCCCGAATGCCGCTTCCACCTAGTAGACAGCATCGGGAAAAAGGTCAAAGTGGCTACCGAAATAGCGCAGGCCATCGGACTGAAAAACGTAACGACCCGCCATTGCCGGGCAGAAGAAGAAAAGCAGCAGTTCGACTTTGTGGTCAGCCGGGCCGTCATGCCACTGACAGACCTGCTGAAGATTATCCGGAAAAACATCCGGAAAGAACAAATCAACGCTTTGCCCAACGGGCTCATCTGCCTGAAGGGCGGAGAGCTGGAGAACGAAATCATGCCTGTGAAACACAAGGCCTTCATTTACGACCTGAAGGACTATTTCGACGAGGAGTATTTCGAGACAAAAAAAGTAGTGTATGTAACCATCAACGGATAAAAAGCCATGAAAATCAAACGATTCGAATTCAATATGTTTCCGGTGAACTGCTACGTACTTTCCGACGAAACACGTGAGGCTGTAGTCATCGATGCCGGATGCTTCTATCCGGGAGAAGGAGAACAGCTGAAAAAATACCTCGACGAAGAAGGTCTCCAACTGAAACATGTGCTGAACACCCATCTGCACCTGGACCACATCTTCGGCAACGCTTACCTGGCGCGTGAATTCGAGCTGAAACCGGAAGCCAACCAGGCGGACGAATTCCTACTTGCCCGCGCGGCAGACCATTGCCGCATGTTCGGGTTCCGTATCAACGAAGAGCCCGCACCGCTGGGAGGCTATATCGCCGACGGTGACGAAATCTGCTTCGGAAACTCCAGGCTGAAAGCGATAGCGGCCCCGGGACACTCCCCCGGAAGTCTGGTGTTCTATGACGAAAAGGACGGATGCATGTTCAGCGGTGACGTCCTTTTCAGAGGAAGCATCGGACGGACCGACCTGGACAGAGGAAGTTTCGAGGACATCAGAAACAGCATCTGCAACCGTCTGTTCACCTGTCCGGACAACACCGTCGTGTACCCTGGTCATGGAGAGCAGACTACCATCGGTTACGAAAAGAAGAACAATCCTTATTTCCAATAAATCTGTAATCAATCACTTAAATCATACATTATGAAAACAGCAACTTTTGCCAACCGTCATATCGGCATTTCGGAAGAGGATTATCCGAAGATGCTGGAGAAAATCGGGGTGAAGAGTCTTGACGAACTGATAGACCGCACCATACCGGCAAACATCCGTCTGAAAGAGCCGCTCCACCTGGATCCGGCAATGACCGAACGCGAATTTGCGGAACACATAAACAAGCTGGCCGCCATGAACCAACCGTTCAAGACCTATATCGGTACAGGCTGGTACGACACCGTGACACCGGCGGTCATCCAACGGAACGTGTTCGAGAATCCGGTATGGTATACTTCCTACACGCCTTATCAGGCTGAAATCTCACAGGGACGTCTGGAAGCCCTTCTGAACTTCCAGACCGTCATCAGCGACCTGACAGGCATGCCGCTGGCGAACTGTTCTTTACTGGATGAGGCTACCGCTGCCGCCGAAGCGGCCACCATGATGTTCGGTCTACGCAGCCGCGCCCAGCAGAAAGGCGGCGCAACAACCTTATTTGTGGACGAAGAGATTTTTCCACAGACTTTGGCGGTCGTCCGCACACGTGCCCTGCCGCAAGGCATCCAGGTACAGGTGGGCAAGTACAAGGAGCTGAACTTCACACCGGATATTTTCGGCTGTATCGTCCAGTACCCCAACAACAGCGGAAACATCGAAGACTACCGTGAATTTACCCGTCAGGCACACGAAGCCGGTTGCAAGGTAGCCGTAGCGGCAGACATCATGGCACTGGTATTGCTGGTACCTCCCGGCGAATGGGATGCTGACATCGTTTTCGGAAGCTCCCAACGGTTGGGTACCCCACTCTTCTACGGTGGACCTTCTGCCGCTTATTTCGCTACCCGCGACGAGTACAAACGCAACATGCCGGGACGTATCATCGGACTCTCCAAAGACAAATACGGACATACCTGCTACCGCATGGCTCTACAGACACGCGAACAGCACATCAAACGAGAAAAGGCGACTTCAAACATCTGTACCGCCCAGGCACTGCTGGCTACCATGGCCGGATTCTACGCCGTATACCACGGTCCTGACGGTCTGAAAGAGATTGCCAAACGCATCCATAGCCTGACGAACTGCCTGAACAAGCAACTGACCAAGTTAGGATACGTACAGAAGAACGAACTCTTCTTCGATACCCTCCGCCTGCAATTACCGGAGAATGTGTCTACCCAAAAGTTGCAGACCATCGCCATGAGCAAGAAAGCGAACCTCCGCTATTTCGACAACGGCGATGTAGGTGTCAGCATCGACGAGGCGACTACTCTGGCAGATATCAATCACCTGCTGAATATCTTCGGTATCGCCGCCGAAACGAGCATCCAGGAGATAACCGATGTACCGGAAATGTCTTCCCTCACCCGGGAACTGAGAAGACGCACCGGATTCCTGTCGCACGAGGTATTCAATAAATACCATACCGAAACCGAAATGATGCGTTACATCAAACGGTTGGAACGCAAAGACATCTCCCTGATTCATTCCATGATTTCACTGGGTTCCTGCACCATGAAGCTGAATGCCGCCGCAGAAATGATTCCGCTGAGCAATGCCGCATGGATGAACGTACACCCGTTGGTACCGAAAGAACAGGCAGAAGGGTACCAGCTGCTCATCCAGAAACTGGGCGAACAGTTGAAGACCATTACCGGATTTGCCGGCATTACCTTCCAGCCGAACTCCGGTGCCGCCGGAGAATATACCGGCCTGCGTATCATCCGCAGCTACCTGGAAAGTATCGGTCAAGGCCATCGAAACCTAGTACTGATTCCAGCTTCAGCACATGGTACGAATCCTGCGTCAGCAGTACAGGCCGGTTATCAGCCTCTGGTCTGTGCCTGCGATGAACGAGGCAATGTGGACCTGAAAGACCTCCAAGAAAAAGCAGAGGCTCACAAAAATGAACTGGCAGCGCTGATGATTACTTATCCGTCTACACACGGTATATTTGAAACAGACATCGCTGAAATCTGCCAGATTATCCACCGTTGTGGCGCACAAGTATACATGGATGGAGCCAATATGAATGCCCAGGTGGGATTGACCAATCCTGCTACCATCGGCGCTGACCTTTGCCATCTCAACCTTCATAAGACCTTTGCCAGTCCGCATGGAGGAGGCGGACCAGGTGTAGGGCCTGTCTGCGTAGCAGAACACCTGATACCGTTCCTTCCGGGACATGCTTCTTTCGACCACGAAGAGAACGAAGTGGCTGCCGCTCCTTACGGAAGTGCCGGCATCCTGCCTATCACCTATGCCTATATCTGCATGATGGGTACCGAAGGGCTGACCCGTGCCACACAAGTAGCCATACTGAACGCCAACTATCTGGCTGCCTGCTTCGAAGAGGCATATGGTACTGTCTATCGGGGAGCAAACGGCTATGTGGGACACGAAATGATTCTGGAATGCCGGAAATTGCACGAAGAAAGCGGCATCAGCGAGAATGATATCTCCAAGCGGCTGATGGACTACGGCTACCACGCTCCTACCCTTTCCTTCCCTGTACATGGTACCTTGATGATTGAACCGACGGAAAGTGAAAGTCTGGCCGAGCTGGACAACTTTGTAGAAGTCATGCTGAAAATCCGGGAAGAAATAGAGGAAATAAAACGGGGAGACGCCTCTGCCGACGACAATGTGCTGGTGAACGCTCCACATCCGGAATACGAAATTGTAGCCAACGAATGGGAACACAGCTATAGCCGCGAAAAAGCAGCTTACCCCATCCCAAGCGTACGCGAAAACAAGTTCTGGATAAATGTGGCCCGCATAGACAATACTTTGGGCGACCGCAAGCTGTTGCCTACCCGTTACGGTAGTTTCAACTGACAGGTCCTGACCCGTCATCCATAAAAGAAGGCGCCGCAGCTTTCCCATACCAATCCGGGGAGCTGCGACGCCTTTTATCGTTAACTTCTAATCTTATCTCCGTCCGATTAAGACAATCCTTCGATTTCTCCGTTCACGATGTCGATGTGCAATGCCTGAGGCTCTTTCGGCAATCCCGGCATACGCATGATTTCGCCTGCCACCATCACCAGCATTTCGGCACCGGCATTGATGACAATATCGCGTACCGTAAAGTTGAAGCCGGAAGCTACACCATACAGTTTCGGATCGGTAGAGAACGAATATTGAGTCTTGGCGATACAGATCGGGAAATGTGTATATCCCAACTCTTCAATCATCTTCAGCTTCTTACGGGCAGCCGGACCGAAAAGTACCTGTTTCGCGCCATAAAGATTCAAAGCTACCTTACGTACTTTTTCTTCTACTGAATCTTCTTCGTCGTAAGCGAAAGTCAACGGCTTGGACGGCTGCTTTTCGATGGTATCTACCACCAGGTTAGCCAATTCTACAGCTCCTTCACCACCTTCCATGAAAGCATTGTTGATGGCAAAACCGATTCCCTTCTCAGCACAATGCTGGCGGACATAATCCAGTTCCTCGTCGGTATCATTGGCATAACGGTTGAAGGCTACGACAACGGTCTGTCCGAACGATTGCAGATTCTCGATATGCTTGTCCAAATTCTTCAATCCTTCTTTCAATCCTTCCATATTCGGTTCCTTGATTGCGTCAACACTCACGCCACCGTGCATCTTCAAGCCCTGAGCCGTGGCCACCAGTACCGTCAGTTTCGGCTGCAGCCCTGCCTTACGGCATTTGATGTCGTAGAACTTTTCAGCACCCAAGTCGGCACCGAAACCAGCTTCCGTAATGACATAATCGCCGAAAGTCATGGCCAACCGGGTAGCCAGCACGGAGTTACAACCGTGCGCGATGTTAGCGAACGGACCGCCATGTACAAAAGCAGCGGTATGCTCGGTAGTCTGTACCAGATTAGGCGACAACGCATCTTTCAGCAGTACGGTAATGGATCCAGCCACTCCCAGATCCTTTACGGTGAACGGTTTTCCCTCGATGGTGAAACCCAGCAGGATATTCTCGATCCGACGTCGCAAATCAGCTTCATCCGTAGCCAGACACAGGATAGCCATGATTTCGGAAGCCGGTGTAATATCGAATCCCGATTCACGCATAACGCCGTTTGTCTTTCCACCCAGTCCGGTTACGATGTAGCGCAAGCCACGGTCGTTTACATCCAATACACGGTTCCAAAGCACTTCCTTCATGGCAAAGCCGTTATCGCGGTTCTGATACATATAGTTATCCAGCAAAGCGGCAATCATGTTATGGGCCGATGTAATGGCGTGGAAATCTCCTGTAAAATGAAGGTTTATCTTATCCATCGGCAATACCTGGGCGTAACCACCTCCGGCAGCACCCCCTTTCATACCGAAACAGGGGCCTAAAGAAGGTTCACGCAAGGCACAGATGGCCTTCTTACCGATTTTACTCAATCCCAATGCCAAGCCGATAGACACAGTGGTCTTACCGATACCGGCTTTAGTCGGGGTGATGGCAGTCACCAGAATCAGGTTGCTCTTGTTTACTTTCTCTTCATCAATCAAAGTCTCGGGTACTTTGGCGATGTAACGTCCATAATTCTGGATTTCCTCTACCGGGATGTCATAATTACGAGCCACCTGTTTGATTTTGGTCAACTCTATACTACGTGCAATTTCTATATCAGACTTCATAACGTTGAAATTTTAAAGCCACAAAGGTAGAAAAAAAATAGGACTTTTTGCCAAAACCGTCCATCAGTCGACAGAAAAATTCAGTTTTTGATTCAGGACAACTTTTGAAACGCCGAAGTTACGTAACTTTGAAAACCATATACAAGGCGCCAGAAAAATAATAATTAAAACATTTATACACTTACACTATGATGCAAAACATCTCTTCTGCGGCATACGCAGATTCCAAACCTCATTATGAGCTCCTGGACGGATTACGAGGAGTCGCCGCACTGTTGGTTCTCTTTTATCACATCTTCGAAGGACTCTCCTTCGCTGCAGGTGGAACTCCCATTACAGTCATCAACCACGGTTACCTGGCCGTCGATTTCTTCTTTATTCTTTCCGGCTTTGTAATCAGTTATGCGTACGATGACCGATGGGGAAAAACAATGACAACCGGCAATTTCTTCAAACGCCGCCTCATCCGTCTTCATCCGATGATTATCATGGGAGTCATTCTGGGAACCATCACCTTTTTTCTGCAGGGTGGTGTCCAATGGGACGGTACAAAAGTCGCCACTTCAGCCGTCATGCTTGCCATGCTCTGTGCCATGTTCTTCATTCCTGCTGTTCCCGGCGTAAGCTATGAAGTCCGGGGCAACGGTGAAATGTTCCCGTTGAACGGCCCCAGCTGGTCGCTCTTTTTCGAATACATCGGCAATATCCTGTATGCCTTGTTTATCCATCGCCTGTCCACCAAAGCCTTGACGGTTCTGGTCGGACTACTGGGAATCGCCTTAGCCTGGTTCACCACTTTCAATGTATCCGGCTACGATATGATTGGCGTAGGTTGGACACTTGACACCGTCAATTTCTTCGGAGGCGCCCTGCGCATGCTCTTCCCCTTCTCGATGGGAATGCTGCTGGCCCGTCATTTCAAACCGATGAATGTAAGAGGAGCTTTCTGGATCTGCTCCGTCATTCTGTTACTGCTTTTCTGTGTACCGTATATTGTTACAGGAAACTCACCCATCAGTCTGAACGGCCTGTTCGAAGCCATCTGTATTCTTTTCATCTTCCCGGTTCTTCTCTGGATTGGAGCTTCCGGCAAGACAACGGACAATTTTTCATCCCGTGTGTGTAAATTTCTGGGCGACATCTCCTATCCGCTCTATGCCGTACACTACCCGATTATGTACCTGTTCTATGCCTGGCTGATTGACCATAAGCTCTATACCATCGCCGAGGCCTGGCCAATGGCACTCGCCGTTTATCTGGGAAACATCCTGCTGGCATACCTCTGTCTGAAACTTTACGACGAACCAGTCAGAAAATGGTTAACCAAGAAATTCTTGAACAAGAAATAAGCAAAAAGCCGTTTTAGTTTATCATAAAAGGTACAACTAAAACGGCTTTTCAATGTTGTATTGAGTCTGCTAAAAAGATTACAAATCAGCTATTTCCTCTAGACTCAAACCAGTAATATCCGCAATGTCTTCCGCAGAAAATCCCTTGGCCTTCATACGGACCGCACTTTGCTTCCTAGCCTCTTCTACTCCTTTAGCACGACCCTCTTCCAGCCCTTCGGCACGCCCCTCTTCCAGTCCTTCAACACGGCCTTCTTCCAGTCCTTCGGCACGACCCTCGGCACGACCTTCGGCACGTTCAGTATGAATATTGTCACGTAGAATCACAATGTTATCCAAATGGCGGTAATAAGCCTTCAATTCATCCTTACTCATTTTATCAAGTTTCAAGCGTTCACGAGCGGCATCCAATCCCGGTGCCTGGGCCTTTTCGGGTATTTCTCCTGTATTCAGGTAATAAATCCACTCTTCCAACGGAGTCTTTGCAACCTGATTGAAGTCATTGACTTTCAAAATGTAATATTCGGGATACAACTGACTCACTGTATCTACCTTGAAAGTCTGGCGTTGGAAAGGAGACAATTCCAACAAATCGTTCTGATGAATGCCACGGAACTCGGTCTTTCCGTGATAAACGATATCCTTTCCATGCCCTAAAGAGAAATAAACAATGTTGATGCTATACACTTTACGAACCTTGTCATATCCCTCTCCCCGATTGATGTATTCTGTCACCAGTTTGGAAGTACCGAAAAGCATGCGTTGGAAATAAGCATATTCATTGTTGTTCTGGATTTCAATCAGCAGCAACGTTCCTTTGGAATCTTCGGCAAGCATATCCACACGGTTGTACTTGTCGAACTCCTCTTCTTGATTACTCTCGCTTTCCAGCAATTTCTGAATGGTAATCTTGTCGTTCAACAAAGTGGTCAGAAGGCCTTCAAGCACGGCAAAGTTGGCCTTGTTACGGAGCAGGCGTTTCATCGCCCAGTCAAAACGTATATAGCTGCTCATACGGAATCTGTTTTATTATCTTAGGAACTATGCGAAGATAAACATTCTATCCGAACCTAACAAAAACTCAAGACTTTATTTTCGACTACTTCCTTTGCCGGATGGTCCGTCGTACCGATCTGGAAACACTCAATACCGGAAGATACAGGAAAATACCGATGACTGACATCACCAGTCCACCGATGGTACCGGCTGCCAGCGGGAACCAGAACGGGGTTTTCTCACCAATCAGGAAAGGGACGTGGTGGAAACCACAGTCAGGAAGATGGGTATAATCTTCACATTCCACGCCTTGGTATACGCCTGCAAGGGAGAGAGGTTAGGGAAAATTCTCCGGATAGCATTGTACTCGTTCAGGATGTAGATGCTCGCATTCACTGTAATACCGCAAAGCAGTACGAAGGATGCGAAACCTCCCTGGTCGAAATTGAGTCCGAACAGGTAGAAGGTAAGGAACACCCCGATGTAGGAAATCGGAATCACGAAAATGATGGCCAGCGGCTGACTCAACGAATCGAACAGGATGGCGGATATGAAGAAGATGATGGCTATCACCACCAGCAACAGCAGGTATTGACTGTTGTCATCCTTGCCCCAGCTCCAGTAAGCACTGTCGATCTCCACCGTATATCCCATGGGCAGACGTTTCCGGAGCGTCTCGATGTCCTTCTCCAGCAGTTTCCGTCCCTGTTCCGAAGAACCGATGTACTCGTACTGCAGACACAGGCGGTACTGTTGGTTTTCCTTGGCCACCAGCTTCGGTGCCTGCCCCTTGGCCAGCACCGCCAGATCGGACAGTTTATACTGTTTCCCGTTCACAACAAACGGTACTGACATGAAGGCCCAGACATCGTAATCGCCACTCTGGCGGGAAGTCAGCCGCAGGTATTCCAGGTTGTTGTCATAGACAATGCTGCCAGCCAACTGGTCACGCATGAACACCGGACGTAATACGGCAAACAGGTCGTATGCGGTCAGGTTCTCTTCGGCCATGCGCCGTTTGTCGAACTCCAGATAGAACTCTGTATAGTCGTCCTTCCACCACGAGAATTCCGAATTGACCGTCACCTCCTTGATACGGCGGTGTGTCAGAAGCAGCTTCTTCATCTCTTCAGCCCACAGGCTGAGCTCGTCGTAATTGTAGCCGTACATCTTCACCCGGAAACTACCCGCCGATTCACGGACGTCGTTGCTGAAGCCCTGATCCTGCAGTCCATAGACGGACCAGCTTCCTCCACCCAACGTAAGCGACTTGCTGATCACGTTCGATTTCAGTACATACGGGAATCCCGTATGGCTGTATTCCTTCTTGAAATACACTTGGATAGCCGCTCTACGGGCATTATAGACTGATGTCTGGAACTGACGTATCTCCTTGAATTCACTCAGATACGTCTCCATCTTCTTGATGAGCACATTCATCTGCTCCAGCGTACTGCCATTCGGCAGGGTGGCATTGATGTAGAGCACCACTTCACCCTCGTCGCGGTTGAAGTAGCCTCCATCATACACCTTCTCGACAAAGAGCCGTAAGGCACCTCCGAAAGCCTTGTCTACAATTGGTTTTATATCTTCCTTGTATGTGGAATTGTCGAATACCCTGTTGTACAGTTCTGCTCATTCCCCCTTGCTTTCCGCTTCCTCTATCCTCTCGGGAAGCATGAATACCGGCAGGCCGAACCCCAGTACCAACAGGATACAGGCCAACACCCGGTAGCGGCACATCAACACAATCAGACTACGGTAGAAACGGGTAAAATACACGGTGCACCGTTTGACCCGCAGCCGCGGATGTGCAGGCCTGCTCCGTCGCAATCCAATCTTCTCAATCATCGGAGGTACGAAGAACAGGGCAACCAGCAGGGATATACCCAGGTTAATGATGACCACTGCCGCAAAATCCTGCAGGTTCAGCCGTATCTTCTCGTCAAGGAAGAAGATGATGACCAATGCGCCGATGGTGGTCAGCGTAGCCGCCAGCACCGACATGAAGGCCTTCAGGTTACGCCGCCTCAGGATATGGTCGGTCATGACGATGATGTTGTCTATCACCAGGTTGAGTGAAAAGGTGATACCGGCCAGCGAATAAAGCTGTATCTCCAGTCCGAAAGCATAATAAAGGATGGCAGCTACGGCGATATTCACACTCAGTCCCGTAACGATGAGAAACAGATACCTCAGGTTACGGGTGATGACAGCCACGAAAAGCAGCAGGATAAGCACGGTGATTCCCGTACGGAAATAGATGGTGTCCAGCTCCTTGCTGATGTATTCCGTAGCGTCATAACCGGTATGTATCTCATATCCGGCAGGCATGATGGTCTTAATCTCCTCCATCACTTTCCGCACTTCATCTGCCAGTGTCAGCTGATTAGCTGTCTCAGTAGCGGTAATGGAAAGATAGATGGAATTGAGTCCGTTTATCCGGTAATAGGAAGTAGGTTCCTCTTCGGTGCGTGTCACCCGTACCAGTCTGTCCAAGGGAACGGCATTCCCTTCCGGAGTCCTGATCTGAATTTCCGACGGAAGAAAATCACCTTCCTGGCCATCCGTTATCCGCACCAACCGGATCCATTCCCTACGGCTGCCCGAATCATATTCGCAGATACCCAAGAACTCCTGATCGTAACGTTCCGCAATGGCCTGCTGGATATCCTGCACACCAATGTGAAGGGACGAGAGCTGTACATTGTCGTATTCTATCCGCCATTCCATGGGCGTAGCTCCGCTCAGTTCCAACTTGTAGACACCGTCCAGAGCCGAAAGGAGCGGCTTGATCCGGTCCTCGCCGTACCGCTGGATGACAATTGGTGTGGCAGGCGCGTTCAGCGTAAAGGTCATGAACGAACGCGCCGCCTGATCGTCGGAACGTTGGGAGGATATGATCGGATAGCTGACCCCCTCGGGTAATTGCGACCAGAGCTGCCGGATCAGGGTGGACACCTCGAAGCGGGTTATCTCGATGTCGGCATGCTTGTCCAGCTCCACCCGGATATAACCGCTTCCATTGTCGGAAGTGGAATAGATATTCCTGATTCCCGTCACCCGTGAAAGCATCCCCTCCAGGCGGCTGGTCACTTCCGATTCAATAACGCGGGCAGAGTTTCCCGGCATGGTGAACGAAACGGTCAGCCCCGGCATGTCGTGCGAAGGCGACAGCTTGACAGGCAGCAGCGGAGCCAGGGACAGCCCTACCAGAGACAGGCAGACAAAGGTCACGATCAGGGTGAACGATGACCACCCCACGGCACGTTTACGGTTGTTCTCTTTCATCGCCTGCATCAGTAACGGTTGTTGTCAAAATCGAAACGGTCGGAAAGCGACATGCCCGACTCGAAATCGTGCAGCGTCAGTTTCCGTATCTTGTAATAGTTGAGCCAGTAGTTCTGGAGTGCCTGGATGTAATTCTTCTGGGCCTCCTGCTGACGGTTCAGCGAAAGAGTCAGACTGCTGATGTCGGCTTTCCCGATGATGAAACGCCACCGTGTCTGGTCGTATGCCAGTTCGGCCAAATCGAGTGCTTCCGAGGCGCTGGCTATCAGGTCCTGCTGCACGTTGAAATCGCTCACCGTCATCATCACATCCTCTTCCAGACTAATTTCCTCCTGACGGGCGGCAATCTTCACCACATTCAGATTGTTCCTGGCCATGTTGCATTTCCCCTTACGGACACCCCAGTCCACCAACGGAATGGAAACCGTAAGCGATACCAGATCCTGCTGCAGCAGGTTCCGGTAAGCCGCCCCCAGGTTGTCAGCCACCTGGTTGAACCCTACACTGGCATTCACGCTGGCATTGAAGCGGGACTCCTTCTTCGTACGGTCCACTTCCCGTTCGGCTTCCAGTACGTTCTGCCGCTGCTCCAGGTAAGTCGGGTTGTTCTCCTTGGCCAGCAGCAGGGCACGGTCGGCCGGAATGTCCACATAACGCGGACGCGACGGCAGGTCAATCTCTATGTACGTGTTCTTGTCCAGGTTCAGGAAGGTGGCCAGTGCCGACATGGCGCGCTTGCGGGTAATCTCGGCATTCTTCAGGGTATTCCGGGCATTCACCTTGTCCAGTTTCAGGGTCAGCAGGTCGGCCTGCGAAATGGCAGCAATCTTCTGGCGCTGCTCGCCGATGGCATACAGCGTATCGGCAGTGGCCAGGTTGTCTTCGGCCAGTCTATAGTCGGCCTGTGCCATAGCCAGCGAGAAGAAATAGTTCACCGCCTCTTCGGACACGCGTTCCGAATTGTAGATGAACTGCTTCTTCACCTTCTCGAATTTCAACGGTTCAATCTTCCGGTCCCAGCGGAAAGCGTTGAAGCCCAACAGGTCCTGCTGGTAACCGATACGGAACGGTACCGTAGAGAACTGGGTGGAATTGACATCGCCGAAGTTACGCAAATAGTCCAACTGGGTATCTACATAGAAGGTACCGCCCAGCAGGTCGAAATTCTGCACCAGACTCAACCCGGCCGCAACGCTGAACATCTGCTGTTCACGGTATACGTCGATATCGGCCTGCGAATCGTAACGCTGGGTGATGTAGCGGTAATACTGCGCCGGAGTCAGGTTCAGCGAAAGGCTAGGCAGACGCGCCGCCTTATACGACCGGTACTCCCAATAGCCCGACAGGTACATGTTCTGATACCGGAAGGCCGACAGCGAACTGTCATTGGCCAGAGCGATGGTACGCTTCAAATCCAGACGCAACACCTGCTGCGCCTGTACTCCTGCTCCACAAAGCACCAGCAGGAGAAGTATGCTAATTCTTCTGAACATCATGTTTTCTATAGATAAACCAGTAAATCAAAGGAATGACAAACAGACTGACCAACAGTCCCACCATCATGGTGCCTATCATGGCAATGGAGAGCGGACGTTACAGTTCGGAGCCCATATCGGAAGTGAACAGCAACGGAACCATGGCGAACACCGTTGTCAGGGTAGTCATAATGATAGCTCTCAACCGCCGGTGGCCGGCTGTATGGATAGCCTCCACCAGCGGCATCCCTTCCTTGCGGAGTTCGTTTATCGAATCCAGTTTCAGAATGGAGTCGTTCACCACGATACCGCACGATACGATGATACCGATGGCCGACATCAGGTTCATGGTATGTCCCAATGCCCAGAGCACCACCAGTCCGAAAGCAATGTCTATCGGTATTTCCGCCAGTACGATAAGTGGCTGTAGGAAACTCTCGAACTGGGCACACAGGATAAAGTACATCAGCAGTACGGATATAATCAGGATGACGGTCAGTTCACCCATCATTTTCCTGTTCGAAAAGAAGCTGCCACCAAAACTTACGTCCCAACGTTTATCGGCCTCTACGGTTTCCCGGACCTGTTCGATGAGCGTCGGGGCATCTTCCACCCCGTAGAAACTGATGGGGATATACTCGCCGTTACGCCCGGCCGTAATTTCCTTCAGGTCTTCATCGAGCACTACCCGGACCAGCTCGCGGAGCGGTACATACGTCCGTTCCCGGCTCCCATCCTGCCGGTTTTCCGCTTCCACCAGTGTTTCGGCAAGTACCCGGTTTACACTCTTTTCCTTCCCGGCCATACCGATGGGCAGATACTGCTGGTACGAACGGAGGGTAGACACCGTATTGTCCCTGAAAGCGGTACGCAGCACCCGTACCACCTCATTATAGTTCACATGATACACCAGCAGCCTGTCACGGTCCACTACCAGGTTAAGCTGGCTTCTGAAGGCCGTCCGCTCCGGTACCTGTCCGGTTGCCTCCGCTATCCTGTTCTCCAGTTCCTTGAGGTCGGAAGCCTGTGGGGCGGAAGTCCGGTCGGCCACCTGCAGGCGGGCCACCACATCCGGATTGCCCGTCACGAAAAGTTTCTCGAAGATAGTGACCGGCGGAGAGAAGGTCACCGACGCCTCCGGATAAGACGTACGGATTTCCTTTTCCATCAGTGCCTTGAGCGGATTGATTCCTTCAGGCTTTTCCGTCTTGAAATACAGTTCCGCCTCGCTGGCCGACAGGTCCTTCTCCGTTCCCAGAATATAGTCCTGCATCCCTACGTATGCCGTATGTTCCGTCACCAGGTTGTCCGTGCACCTCAGCAGAGCATTTACCCGCCGGTGGTTCTCGTCGATGTGTATGTTCTCGTTCCACTCCACATTCACCATCAGTTCGTTCTGGTCTATCTCCGGCATGCGTTCCTTACCTATCACCCGGAACATGAGTACGCACAGCGGAATGGAAAGTGCCGCCCCAATCAGGATAAGGCGTTTATGGGCGAATACCCAGTCGATACCGGCATCGTAGAACTTCACCAGCCATTCGTTCTTCAGCAGATTCTTGAAGCTGGCGGTAAACCAGTTGTGCTTCCGGATGCCGATACGGTAGAACAGCACGTAAAGCACCGGCAGCAGCATGATACCCGTAAAATAAGAGACCATCAGCCCCGAAGTGATGGAGAAGGCCTCGTCCATGAAGATGGCCCCGGCTATCCCACTCATGAATACCAGCGGCACGAACACCGCGATGGTGGTGAACGACGAACTCAGCATGGGAGTGATCATCTCCGAAGTACCCGCCACGGCCGCACGCTTCAGCGAATAGCCCTTCTCCCGGTACTGCGAGACGTTCTCCGTCACGATGATGGCATTGTCTATCATCATACCCACCGCCAGAATCAGTCCCGAAAGTGAAATCACGTTGAGTGAAATCACGTTGAGCGAAATCCGGCAGATATAGAATAGAAGAAGGTGATGACCACCGATGTAATCATGGTGATACCGATGACCAGCGGCGAGTGAACGTCACCGATGAAGAACACCGCCACGATGAAGATGAAGAGGAATCCCAGCGTAAAGTTCTGCTGCAGGTTCGAGATGGTATAGTCCAGCAGTTCCGTCTGGTTCCGGCTGATACTGAAATCGATGTCAGGGTAGATGCTTGCGAAATAATCGGTCGTTTCCTTCAGTTCCCGCTTCAGGTTGTCCATATTCTCCTCGCTCTGCTTGATGATGGCCAGGGTCACCGCCCGCCTGCCTCCTGCCAGCGAACGGCCGGTCTCATTCTGTGTCACGATCTGCACGCTGCATACATCCTTGAGCTGCAGGATACGTCCGTCAGCGTTGAAGTAGATATTTTCTACATCCTCGGACGTACGCAGTAACGACGCGATACGGATGTTGTACTCGTAATAGCCGTCGCGCACCAGCATACTTCCCGGCTCCACATTGTTAGCGGAAAGGATATTCTCCAGATCGGCAATTCCCATGCCGATTGCTTCCAGCCGGTCCACGTCGGGCACGATACGCAACATCCGTTGCGGTACTCCCGTCATATCGGCCATGGCCACCTGCGGGAGCTGTTCGATGCGCCGCTTCACGACGTTCTCCGCCAGCTCGCACATATCCATGAATACCCGGTCGTCAGTCTCCGCATAAGGCACATCCTGTTTCAGTGTAAGGTTCAGGTAGAATACGGGGATGTCCGTAGCGCTGGCCTTCACCGCCTTGGGACGGACCGCATCTTTCGGAAGGCTGTTCATGGCAGCGTCTATCTTTTCGTTCACCTCAATGAAGGCAAGGTCCGTATTCGTGCCGAACTCGAACGACAGCCGGATGATACCCGACCCGTCCCGCGTCTCGCTCCTCAGTTCGCTGAGGCCCGATACCTGCATGAGCTGCCGGCGCACGGGAGCCACCATCGTGTTCTCCAGTTCGCGTGCCGAAGCGTTCTCGCTGCTCACCTGGATGGTAATCTGCGGAATGTCGATGTCCGGAAGGAGCGATACAGGCAGCGAAAAATATGTCACCAGCCCGACGATGAAACAGGCCGTAAACGCCATGAGCACCGCTATCGGTCTATGTATTAAAAATTTTACCATGAGTGTAGTATTTTTTTCGGATTCATGTCATTGCTTGTCGGATGAAGTGGCAGTCACGACCTTGACGGGAGCTTCGTGTGCCAGGTTCACATTACCGGTCACGATAACCTGTGCCCCCTCCTTCATTCCGTCACCCGTCACGGTATAACCGGTCATGTTCTCCAGTCCGGTCGTGATGTAGTTCCACACGGCCTTTCCGTCCTTCAGGGTAAACACCACCTGCTTACCCGACCGCATCACGACAGCGGTTTTCGGAATCACAAACACATTGTCTACCGAACGCTTCACGCTCACCCTGACATTCATTCCGTCGAACAGCCCGGCATTCCCCTCCACCGAGGCCTTCACCTTCACCATTCCGTTCTCGTCCACCAGGGGATTGATTTCGGACACCTTTCCATGGCAAGGCCGTACCGTGGCCGAATAAGGTGTCACCTCCACCCGGTCTCCCCGGCTTATCAGCGGCAGTTCGCTTTCCAATACCGTAAAAGCCACTTCCATGCTCCCCGTCCCGATTATCCGGCAGAAAGGTTCCGTTCCATCCGGCCGGTTAAAGCTCCGTCCCGTAAGGTTGGCCACCACTCCGTCGAACGGGGCCGTCAATACCGCCTGTTCCAGCTCATACCGAGCCAGTTCGTAATTCGCACGGATCTGTCCGTAGCCGCTTTTCACCTCCGCCAAATTCACGATGTCCGCCGGAATCTCCTGCATACGGTCCGGAGCATATCCCTGGCCTATCAGCACGTCCTGCATTTCCAGCTCCGCCTGTTTCAAGGAGTTCTCTGCCTGTTCCAGCTTGTTTCTGAGGGTAAAAAGATCCAGTTCGGCCAGCTTCTGCCCCCGCTTCACCCGGTCGCCGTTCTTCACGTAGATGTGTGCCACAGGCTCCGATGTTATCCGGAAACTCTAGTCGGCCTGCTGCCGTGCCTCCACCTTTCCGTTGCTGACCAGTTCATGACTGAAAGTTGTCTTCTTCAGCGTCATGACAGTCACCTCGTTCTGTTGCGCAGGCAGTACCGTTTCCACTCCCTCCTTGTCAATCCCTTCGTTCTTGTCACCACTGCAGGCAGCCAACAGCCCTGCGGCAAACAGCGCCAACGGGTATCTGTAGATTTGTTTTCTCATAGTATCTGTTGTTTGATGAATATTCGTTTTTCTAATCGTTGTCTGTGTCCTTCATTTCCCCTGATGTGCCGGTCTTTTCTGATTTTTGGCCCTCCAGCAGACGAAGAACACACAAATCTACGAAATACTCGCAATAAATACAATAAAGCCGTTCTCTTTTCTCAATTATGGATTATATCCAAGTCATCTTCACCAGGTCAATAATCTCTCCTCCTTTCTTTTCTGATGTATACGATGTCAACAGATTCTGATCCGATACACTAAAATTATAATCTACAAACAGAAAGTCCTGGAATTGAAAAAACAATTTGATAGACTATTCCGCAGATGGAAACAGAAATACCATTTTGTCATTTTGATAAAACTAATGGCCGAGAATCGCTTGATTCCATACTCTCCTAAATCACATCGATTAAACGCGATTCTCAGAGGTTCTCAAATTATCAAAAAGGCAAAATAACACAAAATAAAAAGACTATTTATCACAAAATCTTATCATTTCATATCTTTATTCAGTCAAAAGAAGCAAAAAGTAGCTTCCTGTCAAACAAAATTGTTGTCAGCATCATACCAAACAGCTTCCTTCAAGGTTCGAAAAAGCGATTTCAGGTGCATTTTTGAAGATGTCTGGACATCTTTACCCACTTTCCTAGGAGTTTTCATCATTTTCTCTGGAAGAAAAAATTTTTCTTCCGCATGTTTTCTGATATTTCCTGGAACTATCCGAACGGCAAATTCGGTATAAAAACTAGTTTTTCCGTATATATATGCAAAAACCGCAATATATTCCATGCCAGATTAAAGAATTACGTCAATGCTACGGTCAGCAGTTTGGTAAAATTCAAGACATTTTCATACTAAATCAAAGGTTCTACCAACTTTTTGAATCTAGGAATCCTATCGGCTAAATACTTCCATAAGAATATTTCCCAACGGAATCAAGCAGAACACTTTTAAACGTGTCAGATTAGGAATTGCGCCGAATAAATCCTATCTTTGCCTATACGAAACGTAATAAAAAGAATCGGCCATGAACAGACTCTATCCGGTAGGGATACAGAATTTCGAAAAAATCAGAAAAGACGGGTATATCTATGTTGACAAGACGGCATTGCTTTATCAGTTGGTAAAAACTGGACAATACTATTTTCTGAGCCGCCCCCGACGGTTTGGAAAGAGTCTGATGATTTCTACTCTAGAGGCGTATTTTATCGGGAAACGTGAGCTGTTCAAAGGACTCGATATGGAACGGTTGGAAAAGGACTGGACAGTTTATCCCGTGCTGCACATGGACCTGAATACACGGAATTATTTTGATTATGAATCCTTGGTAGGTATCTTGAGTCAGAACCTGGAAGAATGGGAAAAGCTGTATGGCGACGAAAAGAAGGACAGGGTTCCCGAAGAACGTTTCATGTATGTCATCAAGCGGGCCTGTGAAAAGACAGGACATAAGGTGGTCATTCTGATTGACGAATACGACAAGCCCATCCTTCAAACCATCTCCAAACCCGAATTACAGACCGAATATC
>OHQR01000018.1_pt1 | contig 109757 bp, 130 predicted proteins | sample 1578191 | NCBI WGS metagenome assembly OHQR01 (sample SAMEA3879577, study PRJEB24766) | human gut metagenome | biome: human-associated habitat; feature: feces | place: USA | collected 1985/1987 | reverse complement strand
GCGGGGTGACATCGAAAATGGAAACCCGCTTCCGCAAATCCATATCGACCAACGACACGCATGTGGTTCTGCGGGCTTCGCTTCGCGAGCAGAAGCGGAATATTGCTATCATAGAAGCACGCCTGTATAATAGCATGGGCGAACTTTGCACAGAAGCCACTTGCACCTACTTTACCTTTCCGAAGGAGAAGGCGGAAGCGGAAATGCATTTCCATAGCTGCGAAGTAGAGCAGGAGGAAATATTGCCGTTGATTTAATTGTTTCACCACAGATTACACAGATTTGCATAGATTGGAATAAAAATAATCTGTGCAAATCTGTGTAATTTGTGGTGAACTAAGATGAATTTGAAAGAAAAAATAAACTTTTTGTGATAAATCTTTTGGAGTTTCAAACTTTTAGTTTACTTTTGTCGCATTAAAATCCAAAAAATATGAAGAATATCGTTGCACATCATCACCATCATCATCCTAACGAATAACTCGGTGGGCGTATGAGTGTATATGTACAACAGATGACATAACAGACGAGGCTTGCCGAATATTGGTAAGCCTCGTTTTGTTTTCTGTCATCTCATTCAAAATAGTAAATAGTAAATCGTAAAATAGTAAATAACCTTATGTTAAGAATTGCAGTACAAGCTAAGGGTCGTCTGTATGACGAGACCATGTCGTTTTTGGGAGAATCGGATATAAAGTTGAGTGCCATGAAGCGCTCGTTGTTGGTGCAGTCGTCAAACTTTCCTCTTGAAGTGTTGTTTCTGAGGGATGACGACATTCCGCAGTCTGTGGCTACCGGAGTGGCTGATATAGGAATTGTGGGTGAGAATGAATTTGTTGAGAAGAATGAGGATGCAGAGATAATCAAGCGTCTGGGATTCAGCAAATGCCGTCTGTCTCTTGCCATGCCGAAGGATATTGAGTATCCGGGGGTGAAGTGGTTTCACGGAAAGAAGATTGCGACATCTTATCCGGGTATCCTTTCCAGCTTTTTGAAAGAGAATGGGGTGAATGCGGAGATACACGTCATTACGGGGTCGGTAGAAGTGGCGCCGGGCATCGGTCTGGCAGATGCCATTTTCGATATTGTAAGTTCCGGTTCTACGCTGGTGAGCAACCGCCTGAAGGAAGTGGAGGTTGTGATGAAGTCCGAAGCCCTGCTGATTGGTAACAGGAACCTGAGCGAGGAAAAGCAAGGGATATTGAGGGAGCTGTTGTTCCGTATGGATGCTGTGAAGACAGCCGAAGATAAGAAGTATGTGCTGATGAATGCCCCGAAAGAGAAACTGGATGAGATTGTCTCTGTACTTCCGGGCATGAAGAGCCCCACGGTGATGCCTTTGGCACAAGAAGGCTGGTGCTCAGTACATACCGTACTCGACGAGAAGTGTTTCTGGGAGATTATCGGAAAGTTGAAGGCATTGGGGGCGGAAGGCATTCTGGTGCTGCCGATTGAGAAAATGATAATTTAAAGCCTCGAGGATGTGTCAAAAGTATATAAACGCTTTCTTTATGTTACGACATTAGGTGCGAATTACGCGAAATAGCGCGGATTCGGTAAAATAAATCCGTGAAATCCGCGTAATCAGCGCCTAATAGAAAGTCTTCAGAGAGTTTTGACACACCTCCAATAATATCATGGTTTATGCATAAATCTTTAAAAACATGTCATTATGATATTGATTAGTAATCCCGATAAATCCCAGTGGCAAGAGATTCTGAAACGTCCGGTGATGAATACGGAGAATCTGTTTGATACGGTGCGGAGTGTTATTGACCGTGTGAAGGAGGAGGGAGACCGTGCTGTGCTGGATTATGAAGAAAAATTTGATAAAGTGGTGTTGGCCTCGCTGGCAGTGTCGGAAGAGGAACAGCAGGAAGCGGAAAACCTGGTGAGTGAAGACTTGAAAGCAGCTATTCGCCTGGCAAAGCAGAACATCGAGACTTTCCACGCCGCACAACGCTTTGAGGGCAAGAAAGTGCAGACTCAGCCGGGGGTGACCTGCTGGCAGAAAGCGGTTGCCATAGAAAAGGTGGGATTGTATATCCCCGGAGGAACGGCTCCGCTGTTTTCTACGGTACTGATGCTGGCCGTTCCCGCCAGGATTGCCGGATGCAAGGAGATTGTTCTCTGCACCCCTCCGGGACGTGACGGAAAGGTACATCCCGCTGTGTTGTTTGCCGCAAAAGTGGCAGGTGTCAACCGGATTTTCAAAGCTGGCGGCATACAAGCCATTGCCGCTATGGCATACGGAACGGAAAGTGTGCCTAAGGTTTACAAGATATTCGGTCCGGGAAATCAGTATGTCACGGCTGCCAAACAGCTTGTGAGCTTGCGTGATGTGGCGATAGATATGCCGGCAGGACCTTCGGAAGTAGAAGTTTTGGCTGACGAAACAGCTAATCCGATTTTTGTCGCCGCCGACTTGTTGAGCCAGGCAGAACACGGAGTGGACAGTCAGGCTATATTAATTACGACCTCTGTCGAATTGCAACAAGCTGTAAAGGTGGAAGTGGAACGCCAACTGGCCTTACTGCCACGTAAAGAGATTGCCGAAAAGTCTCTTGCCAATAGCAAACTGATTGTAGTGGACAGCATGGCAGAAGCCATTGAATTGACCAACGCGTATGCTCCCGAACATCTTATCATAGAAACCGAGGATTATCTTTCCGTGGCAGAACGTATCGTGAATGCCGGTTCCGTATTCCTGGGTTCTCTTACTCCGGAGAGTGCGGGAGATTATGCTTCGGGCACAAACCATACCCTGCCGACAAACGGCTATGCCAAAGCATACAGCGGTGTCAGCCTCGACAGCTTTATCCGCAAGATAACTTTTCAGGAGATAAAGCCGGAAGGATTAAATATCATCGGCCCTGCCATCGAGCTGATGGCTGCCAATGAACAGCTGGATGCGCATAAGAATGCCGTGAGTGTGAGACTGGGGCAGTTGGAGAATGAAAATTGAAAGTTGAAAATTGAGAGCTGATGGCTTAAAGTAATTTTAATCGTAAATTGTCAAATCATAAATAACATGGTGAAAACATTACAAGAACTTACCCGTCCGAATATCTGGCGTCTGAAGCCTTATTCTTCAGCACGTGATGAATATAATGGTGCTGCGGCATCCGTTTTTCTCGATGCAAACGAGAATCCTTATAACATGCCGCACAACCGTTATCCCGACCCCATGCAGCGGGAGCTAAAGACAGAATTGTCTAGAATTAAAAAGGTGAGTCCCGATTCCATCTTCTTAGGGAATGGCAGTGACGAAGCTATCGATTTGGTGTTCCGTGCTTTTTGTGAACCCCGTGTGGACAATGTAGTGGCTATCGACCCTACCTACGGCATGTATCAAGTCTGTGCCGACGTTAATGATGTGGAGTACCGCAAGGTGCTGCTCGATGAGGATTTCCAGTTCTCTGCCGACAAGCTTTTGGCTGCTGCGGATGAGCATACCAAACTGATTTTTATCTGCTCTCCCAACAATCCTACCGGCAATGACCTGCTCCGTAGCGAGATTGAAACGCTGATTCGCCAGTTTGATGGGTTGGTGATACTGGATGAGGCATACAATGACTTCTCCGAAGCACCTTCCTTCCTCGAAAATTTGAATCGGTATCCGAATCTCATTGTACTGCAAACCTTCTCCAAAGCATGGGGATGTGCTGCCATCCGTCTGGGCATGGCATTTGCCTCACCGGAGATTATCGGCATCCTCAGTAAGATAAAATATCCCTATAACGTGAACCAGCTGACACAGAAGCAGGCAGTGGAAATGCTTCACCGCTATTATGAAATAGAACGTTGGGTGAAGACCTTGAAAGAAGAACGGGAGAATCTGGAAGCCGAGTTCGCCGCACTGCCATGTACGGTGAAGATGTTCCCTTCCCATGCCAATTTCTTCCTAGCTCGTGTGACGGATGCCGTGAAGATTTACAATTATCTGGTAGGCAAGGGTATCATTGTCCGCAACCGTAACTCCGTGTCACTCTGCGGAAATTGCCTGCGGGTGACGGTGGGAACGAGAGGAGAGAATGAAAAATTGATTGAAGCGCTGAAGGAATATATGTAGAAGGAGTTAAAGGGAGTAAAAGGGGGGTAAAGGGATTAAAAGGGAGTTAAAGGCCGATACTGCTGTTCTATACAAGTAATGCTTATGCAAGCAGAACTACTGGCCTCTAACTCCTCTAACTCCTTCTACCTCCTTCTAACTCCCGATAACTCCCTTTATTCCCTCAAAAAAATATCCTTTAAAATGAAGAAACTACTTTTTATAGACCGTGACGGGACTTTAGTCATTGAGCCGCCCATTGATTATCAGCTGGACTCCCTGGAGAAGCTGGAGTTCTATCCGAAAGTGATGCGCAATCTTGGCTTCATCCGCAGCAAGCTGGATTTTGATTTTGTAATGGTGACCAATCAGGATGGGCTCGGCACAACTTCCTTTCCGGAAGAGACCTTTTGGCCGGCACACAACCTGATGATGAAGACATTGGAAGGCGAAGGCATCACCTTCGACGACATCTGCATAGACCGCAGCATGCCCGACGACAATGCACCGACTCGCAAGCCGCGTACCGGAATGCTTACCAAATACCTCGATAACCCGGACTACGATTTGTCCCACAGTTTCGTCATTGGCGACCGGCCTACGGATGTGGAACTGGCAAAGAATCTGGGCTGCCGTGCCATTCTTCTGCAAGATGACACGGCATTATTGAAACCCGTTTCCGAAGGTGGCGGTGCCGCTTGTGACGGACTTGAAGATTACTGCGCCCTCGCCACCAGGGATTGGGATAAGGTTGCCGAATTCCTCTTTGCCGGTGAGCGTACGGCGGAAGTACGTCGTACTACCAAGGAGACAGATATATACGTATCCTTGAATCTGGATGGTAACGGGCATTGTGACATCGCGACCGGACTGGGCTTCTTCGACCACATGTTGGAACAGATAGGCAAGCACGGCGGCATGGACCTCACCATCCGTGTGAAAGGTGACCTTGAAGTGGACGAGCATCACACCATCGAAGATACCGCCCTTGCTCTGGGCGACTGCCTTTATCAGGCCTTAGGAAGCAAGCGGGGCATTGAACGCTATGGCTATGCCCTTCCTATGGACGATTGTCTCTGCCAGGTGTGCCTCGACTTCGGCGGTCGCCCGTGGTTGGTATGGGATGCCGGGTTCAAGCGCGAGAAGATAGGCGACATGCCTACGGAAATGTTCCTGCACTTCTTCAAGTCCTTGAGTGATGCCGCCCGGATGAATCTTAATGTAAAAGCCGAAGGGCAGAACGAACATCATAAGATAGAAGGCATCTTCAAGGCGCTGGCACGTGCGCTGAAGATGGCGGTGAAGAGGGATATTTATCACTTTGAACTGCCAAGCTCGAAAGGAGTGTTGTAGAATCGTACAGACAACTGCTGCAAAGTTACTGCATACCTTTTGCAGAGCCACTGCAGATGTATTGCAGAGCTACTGTAGATGTATTGCAGAGTTTTGCAGTTGTATATCTCTGATTAATAGATAAGTAGTGTTATGTCACATTTAGCCCCTTTGATAGCTGATTTAGCTCTGATATTGATTTGTGCGGGGATTATGACCCTGCTTTTTAAGAAATTGAAGCAACCGCTGGTGTTAGGATATGTAGTCGCAGGATTCCTTGCCAGCCCTCACATGGCCTATACACCGTCGGTGATGGACACGGCTAATATACAGACCTGGGCGGATATAGGCGTTATCTTCCTGCTGTTTGCACTGGGATTGGAATTCAGCTTCAAGAAGATTGTGAAGGTGGGAGGCGTGGCGATTATTGCTGCGTGTACCATCATCTTTTGTATGATATTGTTGGGAGTGGCGGTAGGTACCGGGTTCGGCTGGCAACGGATGGACTGTATCTTCCTGGGCGGTATGATTGCCATGTCGTCCACTACCATTATCTATAAGGCGTTTGATGATTTGGGGATGCGCAAGAAACAGTTCACGGGGCTGGTGCTCAGTGTGCTTATCCTGGAGGATATTCTTGCCATCGTATTGATGGTGATGCTCTCCACGATGGCAGTCAGCCATAACTTTGAGGGTACGGAGATGCTGGGGAGCATTGCCAAACTGCTGTTCTTCCTGATACTTTGGTTCGTCGTAGGGATATACCTCATCCCCGGATTGCTGAAGCGGTGCCGGAAGCTGATGAGCGAGGAAACCTTGCTGATAGTCTCTCTCGGACTCTGTTTCGGTATGGTGGTGATGGCCGCGCACACGGGTTTCTCGGCTGCTTTCGGCGCGTTCATCATGGGCTCCATTCTTGCCGAGACGGTAGAGGCGGAGAGCATAGAGCGCCTGGTGAAGCCGGTCAAGGACTTGTTCGGCGCCATCTTCTTCGTATCGGTCGGCATGATGGTAGACCCGGCCATGATTGTGGAGTATGCGGGACCTATTGTCGTGATTACTCTGGCGGTCATCCTCGGGCAATCCCTCTTCGGGACGCTGGGTGTGCTGCTGGCAGGGCAACCGCTGAAGACGGCTATGCAATGCGGTTTCAGTCTGACGCAAATCGGTGAGTTTGCCTTTATTATAGCTTCGCTGGGCGTGTCACTGCATGTCACCAGCCATTTCTTGTATCCTATTGTGGTGGCGGTGTCTGTCATCACCACTTTCCTCACTCCTTATATGATTCGTTTGGCAGAACCGGCTTCCAATCTTGTGGATACGCATTTGCCGGAAAAATGGAGAAAGTTCTTGACCCGCTATGCTTCAGGTTCGCAGACCATGAACCACGAGAGTCTGTGGAAGAAACTGATATTTGCGCTGGTCAGGATTACGGTGGTGTATTCCATCATTTGCGTGGCGGTGATAGCTTTGGCGTTCCGTTTTCTGGTGCCTTTCGTGCACGACAGTCTGCCCGGGGTATGGGGCTCTCTGTTGGCTGCCTTTATCATCATTCTGTGTATAGCTCCGTTCCTGCGTGCCATCATGATTAAAAAGAACCACTCGGAAGAGTTCGTGACTTTATGGAAGGATAACCGTGGAAACCGGGCACCGTTGGTGGCCACCATTGTACTGCGTCTGCTGCTGGGCGTTTCGTTCGTCATGTTCGTAATAGCCGGTTTGTTCAAGATGTCCGTCGGTCTGGTGTTTGGAGTGGCGGTGCTGCTGGTGACCCTGATGATACTCTCCCGCCAGTTGAAGAAGCAGTCCATCATGATAGAGAGGACATTCTTCCAGAATCTGCGGTACCGCGACATGCGTGCCGAGTATATGGGAGAGAAGAAACCGGAGTATGCGGGACGTCTGCTGTCGCGCGACCTGCACCTGACGGATTTTGAAATCCCCGGCGAGTCGGCATGGGTGGGCAGGACATTGGCGGAGCTGAATTTTGGAAAGAAATACGGTATCCATGTGGTCTCTATCCTTCGGGGCAAGAAACGGATTAATATTCCCGGAGCGTCTGTCCGCCTTTTCCCGCAGGACAAGATACAAGTAATTGCCACGGATGAGGAATTGAACATCTTCGGCCAGGAGATGGATAAGGTGTCTGCCATGAATGCGGATGTGATAGAGAAGAGTGAGATGATTCTACGCCAGTTCTGTGTGGACGGGCAGTCCCCTTTCCTGAACAAGACCCTGAAAGAAGCAGGGATACGCGAGAAATATCACTGCCTGATTGCCGGTGTGGAGCGGGGAGGGGAGACCTTGCATGCTCCCGACCCGCATGAACCTTTTGTGGAGGGAGATGTGGTATGGATTGTAGGCGAGAGTGCCGATGTGTACAAGCTGGTCGGCTGGAAATGTGAAGGTTTCGACATGGGGTAAGGTCTACCCCATGAACGCTAATCAGAGTTTGTTCAGTATTTTGTCCATTACCCAGTTGGTCAGAGTGGCGCTTTCGCCGTCACAGCCGCAGACTGACTTGCCCAGCAGGTGGTCTACCACTGCCTGTATAAGCGGTTGTTGGACGTAGGTGGGATTTTCGACAATGATTTCCTCACGCCCTCTTTCTGTGTGCAGCGCAATGGGGTCATAGGTGAATACGGAGAAACAAATCATGCCTTTGTCTCCAATGATTTCTATACGGTCTTCGCGGGCGGATTCGTGGGCGACAAAACACCAGGAGCCGCTGCCTACTAGTCCGCTGTCAAACTGGAAACATGCGCTTAGAGTGTCTTCGGCAGGATATAGTCTGCCACGGTTGCTCTTGTAGCCGCTGGCTTCGAGGATACATCCGAAGATTTCCTGCAGCAAGTCTATCTGGTGGGGCGCAAGGTCATAGAAGTATCCTCCGCCGGCAATGTCCGGTTGCACGCGCCACGGTAGGTTTTCCTTGTTATGGTCGAGGTCGCGGGGAGGCTGGGCGAAGCGGATTTGAATGTTGATGACATTGCCAATATGTCCCTCCTCTACCAGTGACTTTACCTTCAGGAAGTAGGGCAGATAGCGGCGGTAATACGCGACAAAACATGGAACACCCGTTTCTTGGGAAATGCGGTTGATGCGGCAGCACTCTTCGTAGGTAACGGCCATCGGCTTCTCTATGTAGACCGGTTTACCTGCCTTCATGGACATGATGGCGTACGTAGCATGTGAAGAAGGAGGAGTGGCAATGTACACGGCGTTCACCTCTTCGTCGTCAATCAGCTCCTGGGCATCGTCGTACCATTTAGGAATCCCTCTTTCCTTGGCGTAGGTCTTGGCCTTGTCACCATTTCGGCTCATGACGGCCACTACTTCGGAGTTCTCTATTTTCTGGAATGCCGGTCCGCTTTTGTATTTGGTCACTTCTCCGCAACCGATGAATCCCCATTTAATTATTCTCTCGCTCATAATCTTTCCCTTATTTTACTCTTCCTCAAAATCGAATTCAAAGTCGAAATCATCCAGAAATTCCGGTTCTGTAAATTCTTCCAGACTCCGGCGGTCTTTTTTCGTTGGCCGTCCGGTACCTTTGGCACGGTTGACGAAACCGCTGACACGGCTCATCTCCAGCAGTTCATACTGTTCCGGAGTCGTTACATTCTCCATCATTTCGGCCACTAACTTTGCGCCGACACGCTTTTCGATGGGCTGCAGAACTTTGAAGGAATAGGTGACGGGGGGCTTGCGCACCTGGATGACGTCTCCCGGTTTCACTGTACGGGCAGCCTTTGCCAGTGCGCCATTGATGCTGATGCGTCCTTTTTTGCAGGCTTCGGCGGCTATGGTACGTGTCTTGAAGATGCGTACGGCCCACATCCATTTGTCAATTCTGGCTTCGTTCATTTCTTGTTATATTGATTCATGGTGATATCTATTCCCGCCAGACAGAAACTTTTGATGATTTCTCCGGCTGTTTCCAATCTCTCGCCCATTGTTTTCCAATCTTCATCGGTAAAATGTCCCAGCACATAGTCAATCTGCCCACCACGGGGAAAGTCATTGCCGATGCCGAAACGCAGGCGTGCATAATTCTGGGTGCCCAGCGTTGATGCAATATGCTTAAGGCCGTTATGTCCCGCATCGCTTCCCTTACCTTTCAGGCGCAGTGTGCCGAAAGGCAGTGCCAGGTCATCTACCACTACCAACACATTCTCCAATGGAATGTTTTCTTTTTGCATCCAGTAGCGCACGGCGTTGCCGCTGAGATTCATAAAGGTGGAAGGCTTCAGCAGTAACAGTTGGCGTCCCTTGACTGACAGCGTTGTGGTGAAGCCATAACGTCCGTCGGTAAAAGTGGCACCCGCTGCTTTTGCCAGAGCATCTACTGCCATGAATCCGATGTTATGGCGGGTTTCGTGATATTCGGGGCCGATATTGCCCAATCCTACAATTAAATATTTCATAGTCTGTGCTTCCTGTTTATGAGGGTGTTAAAACTAGTATTCACCACAGATTACACAGATTAACACAGAATGAATTTAATGTACCGATAATCAAAGATGTCTATCTGTGCAAATCTGTGTAATCTGTGGTGAATTATACACTCTCGTGAGCCGTAAAAAGAACGCGGATTATCGCAACTTTCCGCGGAAATCAGTATGAAATCTGCGTTGGCTGCGTTAATCCGCGTTCCCGAATATTTAGTCTTTCTTGGAAAGAATCGATTAGTTGCCTGCAGCAGCAGCGGCACCTCTTGCAGCACGAGTCAGCTTAACGGCGCATACAACAGCTTCTTTGGCATTCAGCAATTCCAATCCTTCATATTGCAATTCGCCAACTTTAACAGTCTTACCAAGTCCCAAGTGGGCAACGTTGATAATCAGTCTTTCAGGAATTACGTTATACAAAGCTCTTACTTTCAGCTTACGCATCTGGAGTACCAGCTTACCACCGGCCTTAACACCTTCTGCCAAACCTTCCATCTGTACCGGAACTTCCATAACGATAGGCTTAGCCTCGTCAATTTGATAGAAGTCAACGTGCAGGATAGTATCCTTTACGGGGTGGAATTGGATATCTTTCATGATAGCGTTTACTTTCTTGCCATCAATCACCAAGTCAACTACGTAGATGTGCGGAGTGTAAACCAAGTTACGCAGACCCTCTGCAGGTACAGTGAAGTGAACATTTTCACCTGCACCATAAAGTACGCAAGGTACACCGTTGTTTTTACGAATAGCTTTCAAAGCTCTTGCTTGTTCCGAAGAACGTTCTGCAATAGTTCTTGCAGTTCCTTTTACTTCAATTGATTTCATTTTAAAAATTTTTGTGTTACTCTAAATTAAGTAAATTTTTTGCTTAATTCACCATCACACGATGTGGCTTGCCACACGATGTTGCAAAAAAGCGGTGCAAAAGTACAGCTTCTTTTTGAATTATCAAAAGGTTATAACTTAAAATTCAATGTCTATCTTGATTTCTCCTTCCAATGAAGACGCTTTTTCCTCTTTCGGCAGTTCTTCTTTTCCCGTTTCGGGACTTTCAGCCTCTTCGTCAGTGGTATGTCTTGTATAGCAGCCTTGCTGTTCCTGGATGAAGCCGATGGCTTGCTGAAGTCCGTTCATGAACTTTTCAAAATCCTCTTTGTATAGAAAGATTTTGTGCTTTTCGAAACTTACCTGCGAGTCGTCTCCTTCGCCCATCACAATCTTCTTGCTTTCCGTGATGGCGAGAAACATTTCGTCTTTTCTGTTTTTCTTGACGTCTAAATAGTAGATGCGCTTACCTGCTTTGATGGATTGGGAGAATACAATCTCCTTGTCATTCATGTCCGCTGCGTTTTTCTTCTTAAAGTCTTCCATATTATAATAGGTCTCAATTTTGATATTATCACCTTAAAACTCGTATCTCGTAGCTTTTAGCTCTTTATCGGGCTCAAAATTGACGATTTTTTTTAAACTGTCAAAAGAAAAAGACCGGATAATCAATATCTGCATTAAAAAATGTGATTTATTTATGTAAACTCATTAAAAATGCCTACTTTTGCGCCTTGTTAAAACACTAGTATTTACTTTAGAATTATGATCAACAGAGTTCTTATTCGTCTTAAGATTATACAGATTGTATATGCTTATTATCAGAATGGCAGTAAAAATTTAGACTCAGCGGAGAAAGAATTGTTCTTTAGCCTTTCAAAGGCATACGACCTCTACAACTACCTGCTGATGCTGATGATAGCTTTGACGAACTACGCACAAAAACGTATTGATGCGGCAAAAGCTAAGCTGGCTCCCACTGCCGAGGAGCTGTATCCCAACATGAAATTTGTGGAAAACAAGTTCATAGCCCAGTTGGAAGTGAACAAACAATTGACGGAATTCATTGCCAACCAAAAGCGCACGTGGGCCAATGATGAAGACTTTGTCAAGGGATTGTATGAGAAAATTGTGGAATCAGATATATATAAGGAATATATGGCTTCTTCGGACAATTCTTACGAATACGACCGTGAATTGTGGAGAAAGCTGTATAAGACTTTTGTCTTCAACAACGAAGCCTTGGACAATGTGCTCGAAGACCAGAGCCTCTACTGGAATGACGACAAGGAGATTGTGGATACTTTCGTACTGAAAACCATCAAGCGCTTTGAAGAGAAGAATGGTGCCAATCAGGAACTTCTACCAGAGTTCAAGGATGAGGAAGACCAGGAATTTGCACGCCGTTTGTTCCGCCGTGCCATCTTGAACTGTGACTATTACCGTCACCTCATCAGCGAGAATACGCGTAATTGGGACTTGGACCGTGTAGCCTTTATGGATGTTGTAATCATGCAGTGTGCCTTGGCCGAAATATTAAGTTTCCCGAACATTCCGGTGAGTGTTTCGTTGAACGAATATGTCGATATTGCCAAAGTTTACAGCACGGCCAAAAGTGGCAGCTTCGTGAACGGTACATTGGATGGAATAGTTAATCAATTAAAAAAAGAAGGTAAGTTAACGAAAAACTAATACCTTTGTTTAATAATAGAAACCAAAACTGAGTATTTATGAACTTAATGACTGTATTCTTCCTGCAGGCTCCCGCTGCAGGCCCTGCCGGTGGTGGTAGCATGATGTGGATTATGCTGATAGCCATGTTCGTTATTATGTATTTCTTTATGATTCGTCCTCAAAACAAGAAGCAAAAGGAAATAGCAAACTTCCGTAAATCGCTTCAAGTGAATCAGAAAGTAATCACAGCTGGTGGTATCCATGGTGTTATCAAGGAAATCAACGACAATGATGTGGTGCTTGAAATCGCTTCTAACGTTAAGATTCGTATAGACAAGAATTCTATTTTTGCTGCAGCTGCTGATGCGAACAGCAGTCAGGCATCTAAATAATAGAAATGTGAGCCTATGTTTGAACGTAGGAACATACAACGTACATATCTGAAGATATCAAGAGAAGTGAAGGACTTTCTGCTTAGCGATAAAAGCAGGGAGTTCTTCATTTTTTTGTTTTTTTTCTTTGTAGCCGGTGGCTTCTGGCTCTTGCAGACCTTGAACAACGACTATGAGGCGGACTTTTCTATACCGGTGCGGCTGAAGGGAGTGCCCAATAATGTGGTGATTACCTCTGAACCTGCTTCAGAACTCCGTATCAAGGTAAAGGATAAGGGAACGGTACTGCTCAACTATATGTTGGGAAAGAGCTTTTATCCCGTTATTCTCGATTATGCCGATTATAAGGGCGTGGATAATCAAGTAAGGATATATCCCTCGCAGTTTGAAAAGAAAGTGCTGAACCAGCTGAATGCCTCTACCCGCCTGCTTTCCATGAAGCCGGATACATTGGAGTACATCTATTCGACGGGAGCCTCCAAACTGGTGCCGGTGAAGCTGCGCGGCACGCTGAGTGCCGGACGTGAGTATTATCTTTCGGATACGATATTCAGTCCCGATTCCGTATTGGTGTATGCGCCGCAAGGCGTGCTGGATACGATTGCTGTTGCCTATACGCAACCGGTGAAGCTGGAAGATATATCGGATACCTTGAGGCAGCAAGTCCCCCTGCGTATCCAGAAAGGTGTGAAGTTTGTGCCTTCTTCCATTGAGATGATGCTTCCGGTGGATATTTATACGGAAAAGACAGTGGAGGTGCCGTTGCGTGGCGTTAACTTTCCTGCCGACAAGGTGCTGCGCGCTTTCCCTTCCAAGGTGCAGGTCACGTTTCAGGTTGGTCTGAGTCATTTCAGGCAGATTAACGCTGATGATTTTCATATTTACGTGTCCTATGAGGAACTGCTCCGTCTGGGTTCCGACAAGTATACGGTAAAGATTAAGAATCTGCCGAAAGGGGTGAGCCAGGTACGCTTCAATCCGGCACAAGTGGATTTTCTGATAGAGCAAGTTTCTCCTGATTATGGCGATTAAGATAGGTATAACCGGTGGTATCGGTAGCGGAAAGAGTACGGTATCCCGGCTGCTGGAGGTATTGGGTGTTCCCGTCTATATCTCGGATTTGGAAACGAAGAGGTTGATGGTTTCCGACTCATTTATCCGCGAGGAACTGTCAGCTTTGCTTGGTGCGGAAGTGTATGCCGGTGGCACGCTGAACAAGCCTTTGTTGGCGTCTTATCTTTTCGGCAGTCCGGAGCATGCCAAAGAAATCAACTGTATTGTGCATCCTCGTGTAAAGGAGGATTTCAGGCGGTGGACACAATGCCGCACCGCTTTTCCCATTGTCGGTATAGAATCGGCCATTCTGGTCGAAGCGGGGTTTGCGGGTGAAGTGGATGCTATTGTTATGGTCTATGCGCCCGAAGAGGTGCGCATTTTACGTGCCGTCCGGCGGGATGCTTCCTCGCGCGAATTGATAGAAAAGCGTATCCGTAGCCAGATGAATGACGAAGAAAAGCGTAAATATGCAGATTTTGTCATTGTAAATGATGGCGAAACCCCATTGATTCCGCAAGTTTTAGAGCTAATCGGTTCGCTATCTGAAAAAATGCACTATCTGTTACGCAAATAGGCATCTCCTTAACAATAAAAATAAGCAAGCTTATTTTGTATTGTCTTCGGCTTACATTATCTTTGCCCCCCGAAAAAAATAACTACTAATCATCAAAACAGAATATATTATGTTGAAGACTATTTTGTCCATTTCCGGTAAACCGGGATTGTATAAGCTTGTTTCTCAGGGAAAAAATATGTTGATTGTAGAGTCGCTTGCAGACAAGAAACGTTTCCCTGCCTATGGTAATGAGAAGATTACTTCTTTGGGCGATATCGCCATGTATACAGATACGGAAGATGTTCCTTTGAAGGAAGTGCTTCTTTCCATGAAGAAAAAGGAAAACGGCGCTGCCGTAGTGATGGACTTAAAGAAGGCTACTGCCGACGATTTGCGTGCTTACCTGGCAGAGGTATTGCCTACCTTCGATCGCGACCGCGTATATCCGTCCGACATCAAGAAATTGATTGTTTGGTATAATTTGCTGGTGGCAAGCGGTATGACGGATTTTGAAGAAACTCCTGCGGCAGAAACGAAGGAGGAAAGCAAGGCCGAGTAATCGGAGAAGGATTGAAATACAAAATAAAAGAGGCGATTCTCAATAGTCGGGAATCGCCTCTTTTATTGGGGGGATAAGGATTGCTTTTAATTTCTGAAAACCAGTCCGTCGTCAGTGGTACTGGCATCCACTGTAATAGGCTTGCTGCGGTCTACTTCCTGGGACAGCAGCTTCTTCGACAAGTCGTTCAGCAAATAGTGCTGTATGGCACGTTTCACCGGGCGGGCGCCGAATTCAGGGTCATAACCTGCATTGGCAAGGAAGTCTATGGCGGCATTTGTCAGAACAAGTTCCACACCGTTACCGGAAAGCATCTTCTGCACACTCTTGATTTGGAGCACCACAATCTGCTTGATTTCGGGCTCTGTCAGTGGCAGGAACATGATGGTTTCGTCGATACGGTTCAGGAATTCCGGGCGGATGGTCTTTTTCAGCATATTCATCACTTCCTTTTTGGTTTCCTCTACGATTTGCTCCTTATTGCTACTGTTGAGCTTCTCCATCTGGCTTTGGATATAGCCGCTGCCCATGTTGGAGGTCATGATGATAATCGTATTCTTGAAGTTGACCGTACGCCCTTTGTTGTCCGTCAGACGTCCGTCATCCAGCACTTGCAGCAAGATGTTGAATACGTCCGGATGCGCTTTCTCGATTTCGTCGAATAGGACGACAGAATACGGTTTCCGCCTTACGGCTTCTGTCAGTTGTCCACCTTCATCGTAGCCCACATATCCCGGAGGCGCTCCTACCAGACGGGAAACGCTGTGTTTCTCCTGATACTCGCTCATGTCGATACGGGTCATCATCGTCTCGTCGTCAAAGAGGAACTCCGCCAGCGCCTTTGCCAATTCCGTCTTACCTACACCGGTGGTTCCCAGGAAAAGGAATGAGCCGATAGGACGTTTCGGGTCTTGCAGTCCGGCACGGCTGCGTCGTACGGCATCGGATACGGCCTCGATGGCTTCGTCCTGCCCGATAACCCGCTGGTGCAGTTCCGCCTCCAGATGCAACAGTTTGTCCTTTTCGCTTTGCAGCATCTTGCTTACCGGTATGCCGGTCCAGCGGGATACTACGTCGGCGATGTCTTCAGCGTCCACTTCCTCTTTAATCATGGCCTTGTCACCCTGCATTTCGTGCAGTTTTTGCTGCGTTTCTTCAATCTCCTGGTTCAGCGCTTGCAGTTTGCCGTAACGGATTTCGGCCACCCGGCCATAGTCGCCTTCCCGTTCTGCTTTGTCGGCCTCGAACTTCAGGTTCTCTATTTCCACCTTATTCTGCTGGATTTTGTTGACAAGGGTCTTTTCACTTTGCCATTTCGCCTTGTACGAGTTTTCCTGCTCTTTCAGCTCGGCAAGTTCTTTGCCGATTTGTTCCAGTTTGGGCTTGTCGTTTTCGCGCTTGATGGCTTCACGTTCAATCTCCAGCTGCTTTATCTTACGCGAAATCTCGTCCAGCTCTTCCGGTACGGAATCGACCTCCATACGCAGCTTGGCGGCGGCTTCGTCCATCAGGTCGATAGCCTTGTCCGGCAAGAAACGGTCGGTGATGTAACGGTTGCTCAACTCTACGGCGGCGATGATGGCATCGTCCTTAATCCGTACGTGGTGATGGTTCTCATAACGTTCCTTCAGACCACGCAGAATGGAGATGGTGCTCAGTGTATCCGGTTCGTTCACCATGACAATCTGGAAGCGGCGTTCCAACGCTTTGTCCTTTTCGAAATACTTCTGATATTCATCGAGGGTAGTGGCCCCGATGCTCCTCAGTTCACCGCGTGCCAGGGCGGGTTTCAGGATGTTGGCGGCATCCATGGCGCCTTCCCCCTTGCCGGCACCCACCAGGGTATGGATTTCATCAATGAAGAGGATAATGTCTCCTTCCGACTTCTTCACTTCGTTGATAACGGCCTTCAGACGTTCTTCAAATTCGCCTTTGTACTTGGCGCCAGCCACCAGTGCACCCATATCCAGGGAGTAGACTTGTTTGTTCTTCAAGTTCTCGGGGACGTCTCCACGCAAGATACGGTGGGCAAGTCCCTCTACGATAGCTGTTTTACCGGTACCCGGTTCACCGATAAGAATCGGGTTGTTCTTGGTACGCCGACTCAGAATCTGCAGGACACGCCGTATCTCTTCGTCACGGCCGATGACGGGATCCAGTTTGCCGCTGCGGGCTGCTTCGTTCAGATTGATGGCATACTTTTCCAATGACTGGTAAGTGTCTTCGCTGGATTGTGAAGTTACTTTTTCTCCTTTTCGCAGTTCGTTGATGGCTTCCCGCAGTTCGCGTTCCGTCATCCCGGCATCTTTCAGAATGGTGGATGCAGTGCTTTTCACATTCAGCAAAGCCAGCAGTACCGGTTCCAGGGAGACGAATTCATCACCCATTTCCTTGGAATATTGGGTGGCCTTCTGGAACACTTCGTTCGTTTCACGGCTCAGGTATGGCTCTCCGCCGGATACCTTGGGCAGAGAATCAATTTGCTTGTCCAGTACAAGTGCTATCTGCTGACCGTTCATGCCCAGCTTCTGGAAGATGAAGTTGGTGACATTTTCACCTACTTTCATCACGCTTTGAAGTACATGCACGGGCTCGATGGCCTGCTGTCCACGGCTTTGTACCAGGTTCACAGCCTCCTGCACTGCTTCTTGCGCTTTAATGGTAAAGTTGTTAAAGTTCATATTTTGTTCTCCTTTCTATTTTATCAGTTTCATAACACTTGGGAAGGCGCAAAAGATTTGCCATTGGCACATTTCGGACAAATTGTCTGCATATAAAATATGTAAAATGACAAATTGTCTGTAAATCAGTCGTTTTGTTTCTTTCTACTTCTTTAGATAAGAAGTTGGAGCAAAGTTCCTTTTCGTATTAAACTCTATTGGTTAAAGAGAAGGGCAAATAAGGATGTCATGCATGAGATGTGCATCTCATGTAGTACGAGGTGTACATCTCATGTAGTACGAGATGCACATCTCATGTAGTGAGGGCCTATATGTTTTAGTAGCTAAGTCTTCGTGTTCCAGCTCCAAGGTTTCCGTGTTGCGGGGGAAGGATATTCTCTTTCCGCTTCGGAGATATAGATTAATTGCTTGGGATGATACAAGTTATTGATAAATTTGTCGTACTTTTACTGCTTCAAAGTTTTGTGCTTTCTGTGTGGTAGGTTTTCGGAGCTCCGCTTGCAGAGGAGCATTATGTATAATTATGTATTAAGATAGGAGATAATGGAGGATAAGATAAAGTTTCCGGCAAATGTGATATTGATAGATGTTGCATTTCTGAATGAAGTGGTATATGGTGCAAAGAACTTTTTGGAAGGTAAGTTGGGAAGGAAGCTACCCGATGTTGACCTGCCGGCATGGTTGAGCTATCTGGCATTGGATGCCGGCTTGAGAGAACAAGAAAATGAGGTAGAAGTGTTGTTGGTGCATACTCCTGCAGCGGACGTGCTGAAGTGTTGTGAACCATCCGATGTGAATAAACTGAATCACCAGGCATGCCGTACGCCACTGGGCGAATTTACATTTTCTTCCGTCACCTCTTCCGGTTTAGTCTCTACCGAAGAGTTGTTTCTTGACCTGATGAACCTGGCACTTGATTCTGCAGATGTGAAGTGTTTGATGCTGTTGCCTTTCCATCAGGTATATGGTAATGGAGTGGAGGAGAAGCTGGCGGGTTTCTTCAAAGACAAGAATGAGGAAGAACGGGGCAAAGCTGTGTACTTCATTACGGAGGAACCTCTGAGCCCGGTGTATTGCCGCCTGGAGCCGGTGTTTTATTCTTTGGCGCATGCTTTCGGCATCAAGTCTGACGAGTTATAAGATATAAGAAGTATATGAGTGATTTCCGTTTAAAAGTGTTTCAGTCTGTTGCCAAGAACTTGAGTTTTACAAAGGCTTCGCAAGAGTTGTTTGTAAGTCAGCCGGCTATAACCAAGCATATCCAGGAGCTGGAGGCCACTTATCAGACGAGGCTTTTCGACCGGCAGGGAAGTAAAATCAGTTTGACCGAGTCGGGCCGGCTGCTTTTGGAGCATTGCGAACGGATATTGGAGGACTATAAACGGCTGGAATATGAAATGCACTTGTTACATAACGAATATATTGGAGAACTCAAGTTGGGAGCCAGCACTACCATTGCGCAGTATGTGCTTCCTCCGTTGCTGGGCAGTTTTATCGGCAAGTTTCCGCAGGTCAACTTGTCCTTGCTCAATGGAAACTCCCGGGAAATAGAAGCCGCTTTGCAGGAACACCGCATTGACTTGGGATTGGTGGAAGGGGTTTTCCGCCTTCCCAATCTGAAGTATACTACTTTTCTTGAGGATGAACTGGTAGCGGTAGTCCATTCCAAAAGCCGTTTACAATTGCCCGAAGAGATTACCCCCCAGGATTTGCCCGCTATTCCTTTAGTGCTTCGTGAGCGCGGTTCGGGTACGCTGGACGTGATAGAACGCTCGCTCCAGAAGCACGGCGTCAAGCTTGCCTCACTCCATGTACTGATGTACCTGGGTAGTACCGAAAGCATCAAGCTCTTTCTTGAAAACTCCGATTGCATGGGAATCGTGTCTATCCGTTCCATCTGCAAGGAACTGGCTGCAGGCACTTTCCGCGTGGTCGAGATAAAGGATATGCCCATGCTTCGCGACTTCTGCTTTGTCCAGTTGCAAGGGCAGGAAGTAGGATTGTCACAAGCCTTTATGAACTATATGTTTATGTCCCGATAACAATAAGTTATAGTCTATAAGTAGAAACGATTGGCGGGTGTACTAAAATAGAACTACCTTTGCACCCGGAAAATTAAGGAATAAACATTAGTAATAATAGTAAAATAAACAGTATGGCTTCAAATCGAGTTTTGGCTAAAAGCATTAATATGCCTTTTCTTCAAAGTAATAATAAATTTATTTATGTATCTCTTCTGGTTGTCCTCTCCTTCTTTCTGCTGCTGGATTATGTGCCCGGTATGCATGCCTATTCGGCGTGGGTCACTCCGCCGTTGGCGTTGTTCTTAGGGTTGGCCTTTGCGTTGCTGTGTGGGCAGGCACATCCGAAGTTCAATAAGAAGACTTCAAAGTACCTGTTGCAATACTCTGTGGTAGGGTTAGGATTTGGAATGAATCTGCAGGCTTCCCTGGCTTCGGGCAAGGAGGGAATGGAGTTCACGATTATTTCTGTTGTGGGGACATTGCTCATAGGCTGGCTCATAGGGCGTAAGTTCTTGAAAGTGGACCGTGACACTTCCTATCTTATCAGTTCCGGTACGGCTATCTGCGGAGGCAGTGCCATTGCAGCTGTGGGGCCGGTGTTGAAGGCAAAGGATAGCGAGATGTCTGTGGCATTGGGCACCATCTTTATATTGAATGCCATTGCATTGTTTGTTTTCCCGGTGATAGGCCACGCTTTGAACATGAGCCAGCATGAGTTCGGCACATGGGCGGCCATTGCCATACATGATACGAGTTCGGTAGTGGGAGCAGGTGCCGCATATGGCGAGGAGGCCTTGAAGGTGGCAACGACTATAAAGCTGACACGTGCCTTATGGATTATTCCTTTGGCTTTGGTAACTTCGTTCATCTTTAAGAGCAAGGGACAGAAAATCAGTATTCCCTGGTTCATCTTCTTCTTTGTGCTGGCTATGATTTTCAATACTTATGTGCTGGGCACTACCGAAACGGGTGCCATGATTGGGGAGGGAATCAATTCTTTGGCCCGCAAGACACTGACTATCACTCTGTTCTTTATCGGTGCCTCTCTGTCACGTGATGTACTGAAGGCAGTAGGCATCAAGCCCTTGATACAAGGCACCTTGTTGTGGATAGTGATTAGTGTGAGCACGTTGGCATATATCTACTTGTTCTGATTGCATAGGTCCGGCAGTTCTTGAAGTATAATTTCCGGTTGAAGAAGTCGGTAGGATTTTTGCAACGTATTTCTTTCCTCATTGGATATATAGACGAATACACATCTCGGGATAACCGGGGTGTGTATTTCTTTTAATATCCTTCCCCATTGACGCCGGACCGGAGCAAGTGGAAGCCAGGTTATGATACCTTTTGCTTCCAGCATTGCTTTTGTCCTCGGTTCGGCGTGCTGACCGGTTAATACAATGTTCCAGAAATGTGGTTCTTTCAGCTGTTTTTTTATATCTTGAGAAGTCATAGTTAGTTCACTTTTTTGATGATAAAGTCGAAAGAGGTGAAGAATTGAGGGTGCTTACCGATAGATATGGGAAGGATAATGGTAATGGAGGAATTCCTTCCTTTCCGAATATCTTTCTTGTTGTATATTTGAGAGTTATTTGCCGTATAAGTTGTCACACCAATCTTTTGGCTTGTTTCTGCCTGGCTTTTTATAATTGCAAAGGGAGTTTCCGCTTCTGCCAGTATGGGGTATTTGACTTCTGAGCTTCTTCCATCCACAATGAATTGCATATTTTTCCAGTTTATTCGGATATCTTCTGAAGAGTTGTTGCAAATTATAATTTCCCATTGGGAGTCGTTTGGAATAAACTTATAAGCAACCCCATCTTTTGTATACTCTAATTTTCCTTTTTGGTTCTCCAGCCATTTAAAGGATACTTGGCATCCCGCATCAACGTATTGTGCAGATAAAGTGGTTGGAAATAGGAGAAACAGCAAAATGGCCAGCTTATTTTTCTTCTTATATTTCCGGTAGTCATTGTATATCCATAGCATAATAAAAATAATGCCGATAGGGATGGCTATGAGAATACATGTCAGTAAATTCATGATAGCAGATATTATTTGTTTGTTTATATGAATATGCTGCAAAAGTATCATAAAATATTTGATAAAACAAACGAATTATGAATAAAAAGAACGATACATACAGACAAATTGGTATTGGTGTTCCTTATAATATGAATGATTAATTTGTACCTTCATATAAATGGAAAAAAGTAATATATACATCGGAGAGATAATCAAGAACGTGATGCTTGAACAGCAGGTTACCAAGGCGGAACTTGCACGAAGACTGAAAGTTAAGCCTCAAAGTGTAGACTATATGCTTACGAGAAAAAGTATTGATACGGATACGTTGTATAATGTCTCACGTGCCTTGAACTACGATTTTGCTTTGTTGTATTCCATTCATAAGGAACAGATAAATTATGATACGTTAGAGCAGGAATACAGACTCTCCACAGCGAAGGTGTTGGTGGAGCTTGAGCTGAAGCCTGAAGACATTGCAAAATTGAATCTTAAAAAGCGGATTGCTGATGTCTTGAAATAAACGCACTCTTGGGCTGGTGCTATTGGTGTTTTCATTTTTTTTCCATTTTTTCTTCCTGGCCGTGTAACAAAATCCTTTCCTCCTACGTCTGAAGGGTATAAACAGGAATCTACTATTGATAAATAGCCCATGGACGCTGAAAGTTTTAAAAAAGAGTTTCTGCCATATCATCGCAAGTTGTACTGCATAGCTTATAGACTATTGGAGAATGCTGCCGATGCTGAAGATTTGGTGCAGGAAGCTTATCTGAAGTTGTGGGACAAGCGGGAAGGACTGGCCATTATCAGTAATCCGGAAGCATTCAGCGTTACTCTGGTGAAAAATATGTGCTTTGATTTGCTTCGTTCGGGAAAGTATACTTTGAGCAGACAGAGTGTGGAGTTGGCCGAAGTGCATAATATGTCTCAAGCAGATAACTTTGAAGTGAGGGATGAAGCGCAGCAGGTAAGGCACATCATTGCCCATCTGCCGGTGCAACAGCAGAAAATAGTAACGTTGCGTGATGTCAAGGGATGTTCTTATGAAGAGATAGAGCAGGTCACGGGATTGAATGCTACCAATGTCCGTGTACTGTTGTCCCGGGCAAGAAAAAAGATACGTGAGGAATTTAATAAATGGAGTAACTATGACAGTCGAGGAAATTGAAAGGCTGCTCGCCGAATTTTATGAAGGGAATACCAACGAGCAGGAAGAAGAGTTGTTGAAGGAAGCTTTCAGAACCGAAGAAGTGCCCGAGCACTTGCAGAAGGACAAGAAACTCTTTCTCAGCTTTTACCAGGGTGCAGATAGAGATGTGGAAGTTCCTGCGGGCTTGGGGGATAAACTGAGCCGGCTGATTGATGAAAAGGCTGAAGAGGAACAACGTTTTTTCCACCGGAACAAGGCCAAACGTAATTGGCGCTGGATAGGAGGTATTGCTGCCACCATTCTGGTTCTTGTAGGTGTAGGTTATGGCATTACGAACATGGGAGAGGATATGCGTCCTCCTACACCTCAGGACACTTTCTCTGATCCGGAAGCTGCTTATAAGGCATTGCAGGCCACTTTAATCGAGGTGTCTGCGAATCTGAACAAGGGAATTGAGCAGATAGAGGAAACGCGGATAGACGTAACGAAGGTGAACCAGGAAGTAAGAAAAGAAATTCAACAATAATCTGATATGAAAACAATGAAAATTATTTTGGCAGGTGTACTGCTGATGTTGCCTTTGCTTTGCCAGGCACAGAAGAACCTATTCAACAAGTATGGAGATATGAAAGGCGTGTCGTCCGTCTACATATCCAAGGCAATGATAGAAACGAATCCCAACTTGTTTACTAAAGATGTTTATATTGGGAAAGTGTCCGGACAGTTGAACTCTGTGCAGGTACTTTCTACAATGGATAATAATGTAAAGAAAGAAATGCGTAAGGATCTTCGTTCTTTGGTGCAGTCTTCCAGATATGAATTGCTGATGAAGCAGAAGGGAACAGTCTCCAGTTCTGAATTCTACATGAGCCGTAAAGGGGAAAAGGTGAAGGAGCTGATTATGATTGTAGATGGTGCAGCCACTCTGAAATTTGTTTATTTGGAAGGTGATATGACTTTGAAGGATATACAGAATATCATGATGTATCAGAATACCAGCTGGAATGGGAACAATGTGAATATACAGCTTCCGGATATAAACTGGGCGGAGATAGAGAAGCTGAAGAACCGCGATTGGCTTGGAGAATTGAAGCATTCGCAAGAACTGGCATTGAAAGGGCTGGAAAATGTAGCTAAACTGAAAGACAACAAGTATCTGAAAGAACAAATGGATACCGATACATGGAAACGTTTTGAAAAAAGCATGGAGGCTTTGGAAGAACGTTTGGAAAAAATGGAATAGGAAGCGGTAACCTTTTTAGGGAAACTTGCCAATAGAATGTTTTGTTTTTCTATTGGCAAGTTTTTTTGTTATTTGTCTTTTCTCAATTCTGCAAAGATAAGCCCTTCAAGCTCTTCTGCCAGTTCCGGATTGTCAAGGATGACCTGCTTGGCGGCGTCGCGTCCCTGGGCAATTTTCGTCTCGTTATAGCTGAACCATGAACCGCTTTTCTTGATGATGCCAAGCTCTGCACCCAAGTCAATGATTTCGCCTGCACGGGAGATGCCTTCACCGAACATGATGTCGAATTCCGCTCTACGGAAAGGAGGAGCTACCTTGTTCTTCACAACTTTCACTTTGGTCTGCTTGCCGATTACTTCATCGCCGTTCTTGATGGCTTGGCTTCCACGGATGTCAAGACGTACGGAGGCATAGAACTTCAGTGCATTACCGCCGGTAGTTGTTTCGGGATTGCCGAACATGACACCGATTTTTTCGCGCAACTGGTTGATGAAGATACAAGTGGTGCGTGTTTTGCTGACAGCTGCCGTCAGTTTACGCAAGGCTTGTGACATGAGTCGGGCTTGCAGACCTACTTTGTTGTCACCCATATCGCCTTCAATTTCGGCTTTCGGGGTCAATGCAGCCACAGAGTCCACTACAATGATGTCAATAGCGGAGGAACGGATCAGTTGCTCTGCGATTTCCAGTGCTTGTTCGCCATTGTCCGGCTGTGATATCAGCAGATTGTCCACATCCACACCCAGTTTTGCCGCATAGAAGCGGTCGAAAGCATGTTCTGCATCAATGAATGCGGCAATGCCTCCTGCCTTTTGCGCTTCGGCGATGGCATGAATGGCAAGGGTTGTCTTACCGGAAGATTCCGGGCCGTAAATCTCGATGATACGTCCGCGGGGATATCCTCCCACGCCAAGAGCCACATTGAGGCCGATGGAACCTGTGGGAATAACTTCTACTTGTTCGACGCTTTCGTCGCCCATTTTCATGATAGAGCCTTTACCAAAGCTCTTTTCTATCTTGTCCATGGCAGCCTGCAAGGCTTTCAGTTTCTCGCCCGATGCCAGATTGCTGCCATTTTCAAAATTCAGTTCGTCTTTTTTTGCCACGTTGTTAATGTTTAATGATTATAAAATTTGTGCCGCATGGTCTTTGGTCTTCACTTCTTTCGGAGTGATGATACGCTCTACAATACCTTCTTCATTAATGATGAAAGTTGTGCGGAACGTTCCCATATATTTGCGGCCATACATGCTTTTTTCGCCCCATACTCCGAATTGTTCTACCAGCTTCTTGTCGGTGTCTGCAATCAGGGTAAAAGGCAGATTGTTTTTCTCAATAAATTTCTGGTGTGACTTTTCGCTGTCCACACTGACGCCGATGACTTCATAACCGGCTTTGCGCAGGTCGGCATAATTATCCCGCAGGTTGCAGGCTTGTGCCGTGCAGCCGGATGTCATGTCTTTGGGGTAGAAGTAAAGTACAATCTTCTTTCCCTTATAGTCGCTCAAGCGGATTTCTACACCTTTTTCGTTGATACCCAATACTTCGGGTGCTTTATCTCCTATATTCACTTTGTTAATGTTTAATGATTAGTGGATAATGATTAATGTTTAATCATTAATTTCAAACTTCCAAGTCTCCGTCGATAATCTCATGCCAAGGCAGGCCTTGTTTGTTGAGCTGTTCCATGAATGGGTCCGGATTGAATTCTTCAACATTCCATACACCCGGTTTTTTCCACAATCCCTTGAGGAACATCATGGCACCGATCATGGCGGGCACACCGGTGGTATAGCTTACGCCCTGCATGCCGGTTTCCTTGTAGGCCTCCTGGTGGCTACAGTTGTTATATACATAGTAGGTACGCTCTTTGCCATCCTTTAGTCCGCGGATGCGGCAACCGATGGATGTTTCGCCTTCGTAGTTTTCGCCCAGGTCTTGCGGGTTGGGGAGTACGGCTTTCAGGAATTGCAGCGGAACAATCTTCATGCCGTTATATTCCACTTCGTCTATGCGTGCCATGCCGATGTTCTGGATAACGCGCAGGTGGGTTAGATACTCTTGTCCAAACGTCATCCAGAAGCGTGCACGCTTGATGGTGGGGAAATTCTTCACCAGAGACTCCAGTTCTTCGTGATAAAGCAGGTAGGAGTCGCGCGGACCGATGTTCGGATAAGTCAGGTCTTTGTGGATTTCCAGCGGCTTGGTTGTCACCCATTCTCCGTTTTCATAATAGCGGCCGTTCTGTGTAATCTCACGGATATTGATTTCCGGATTGAAGTTGGTGGCGAATGCTTTATGATGATTTCCGGCATTGCAGTCTACGATGTCCAGATATTGTATTTCGTCAAAATGATGTTTGGCGGCGTATGCAGTATAGATGCCGCTCACTCCCGGGTCGAAACCGCAACCGAGGATGGCGGTCAGTCCGGCATCTTCGAAGCGTTTCTTATAGGCCCATTGCCAACTGTATTCAAAGTGGGCAACATCTTTCGGCTCATAATTGGCGGTATCCAGATAGTTGACTCCACTTTGCAGACAAGCCTCCATGATGGTGAGGTCTTGGTAGGGGAGGGCTACGTTGATGACGATTTCGGGTTTGAAACTATTGAAGAGTGCTACCAGTTCGTCCACGCTGTCGGCATCTACCTGGGCGGTTTTGATGTTCGGGTTACCGATTGCCTTGACAACAGCGTCACATTTGGACTTGGTGCGGCTGGCTATCATGATTTCTGTAAACACATCAGGATTTTGAGCCACTTTGTGCGCAACAACGGTACCTACACCGCCTGCACCGATAATAAGAACTTTACCCATTTCTTCTACTTACAAAAGTTTTAAATATGATTATCATTTTTTCGAAGAGCAAATATAAGGCTTAATTCTCAGATAAACATTAAAATCCTGCTAAATACTTTGGGGAAAGTATTGCTATTTCTAAACAATAGGTTTGCTTTTGAGTTATTTTACATATCTTTGTTCCGTAAAAATTAACTTAAACAAAAAATAGCAATGAAAAAAGTATTTGTTTCCCTTTGTATGGCAGCTACCTTGATGGGGATGTCATCTTGTGCTTCAACTAAGAATGTCGCAACTCTTTCTTCTTTGGGTGGAGAGTGGAATATTATTGAGATTAACGGAAGTGCAGTTGTGCCTGCTCCCAATCAGGAGTTTCCCTTTATTGGTTTTGATACAAAGACCGGAAAAGTGTATGGAAATAGTGGTTGTAACCGTATGATGGGGTCGTTCGATGTGAACGCTAAGCCCGGTACCATTGATTTGGGGGCTTTGGGCAGCACGCGTATGGCTTGTCCTGATATGACGGTAGAGAAAAATGTATTGAGTGCATTAGGCCAGGTAAAGAAATATAAAGTATTAGGAGAAAATAATATGGCATTGTACGGTTCCTCCAAACGTCCACTGATTGTATTGCAGAAAAAAGAGCCTGCTGTTAAATTGTCTGAGTTGAACGGCAAATGGATGATTAGTCAGGCCGGGGGAGAAGCAATTCCGTCAGGTATGGAAAAGCAACCGTTTATTGAATTTAATATTTCAGAAAAACGTTTGCATGGTAATGCCGGTTGTAATATTATTAATGGTGGTTTTCAGGTGGACAAAGTGAATCCTATGTCTATCAGCTTTCCGCAAGTGATCAGTACAATGATGGCTTGTCCTGATATGGAGGTGGAAAGCCGGGTGTTGAAAGCGTTGAACTCTGCACAGTCTTTTGGTAAACTGTCAGGCGGAGGCATGGGGGTTTATGATGCGAACGATAATCTAGTAATGGTATTGGTGAGGAAATAACGGATACTCATCGTTGTTCAGCATAGTTATGCGGATTTATACAGCCAACCGACTGACCGGTTAGCTGTATAAATCCGCATAATTTTTATTGTAGTTCTTGATATTTTCATTTAGTCTTTTTTTCTTAGCCCGGCACGTATCCGACTTAATGATTGTGGGGTAATATACAAGTATGAAGCTAGATATTTCAGCGGTACATCTTGCAGTAGTTCGGGATTTTCTTCCATTAATGTGAGATAGCGCTCTTTTGCAGTAGGCGGTGCCCCATAGGCCAGCGTTGAAGCATCTACTGACAATATTTCACGCTCAAAAATCTTTCTGCCAAAGTTGGCCATTTCAAGGGAATGTGAAAAGAGGGTTTCTAATTTGACCTTACTTATGCAATAGGCTATGCTGTCGTTTACGGATTCAATATTGATCTGTGATGGTTTTCCTTCTACGTAGGTCCATGACGAAAATGCAGTTTCGCCCGAACCGACGAACCACAGAGAGTTTTCTGTTCCGTCTGCCAAATAATATGCTCTCCATATGCCTTTTTTTATAAGGTAGAAATTTGAGTTCCTATCTCCTTTTCTTATAATAAGCTCTCCTTTGGAAAAAGAGACTTCTTCCATGTGAGATAATAGGTCGAATAAACTTTTTTCGGGTAGTTTATACTTCTTACAGAATTTCTTTAGCATGATTTCCATACTGCAAAGATATGGAATTTTCTTTGTCATTTCTTTTCCTGCCTATATAAATAACAACTATGAAAATAGTGGTGAGTAGCTCTGCTAGCGGAGTAGCTAACCAGATACCCGGTTTGCCCAACAGCAGCGGAAGTCCGTAAAAGCAGAGAGTCAGTAGAATAAATCCGCGTAATAAGGTAATAACAGTGGCATATTGGGCGCGTTCCACGCTTTGGAAATATCCGATGGAAACAATGTTGATTGCAAAAAATATGAAACCGGATGCATATAAAGGCAAACCTTCTACTGCTATGTCATAGGCAGGATAACTTCGGTCGATGAACATAGAGACGATCTCTTTGCTGCAGAATATTGTAATTAAAGCAAAACAGACTCCGCAACCAATAGCTGTTTTCAATGCAAGCAGATAGGCTCGACGTACACGCTGGGTTTCGTTGAGTCCGTAATTGAAACTGATAATGGGTTGTGCCGACTGTGCGATAGCATTATAGACCATAAATATAATCGGAAAGAAATAGCAGGCAATGCTGAATGCTGCCACACCATCTTCTTTCAGATAATGAATGAATACCTGATTGCCGACAAACATCATACAGGCAATTGCCACCTCGCACAAAAAAGCAGATGATCCCAGCCGGCACATGTAGCCGATATTACGTTTCATCAGCTTCATGCTGTTGATGCTGAACTTCACCGGATAGAAACGTAGTGTGCAATTATGTCGGAAAAGGTAAATGATGATCATTATTGCTCCTATCATTGTACCTATGGCACTTGCCAGTGCTGCGCCAAACATACCCCATCCGAGCGGGAAGATGAACAGGTAATCGAGTATGATGTTCAGAACGGCAGCTGTTATATTGCATAGCATGGCAAAGTTGGGTGAACCGTCCAATCGCAGGAAAAACATTCCGGAATTGAGCAAAGCCGTAAAAGCGGAGAAAGGAACAAACCAAAGCATGTATTCTACTGCAAGGGGTTCAAGCCGTTCCGAACCACCTAATAGATGTACTACTTGGGGGGCAAACAGGCAGAACAGGGTAGAAGTACACATTAGTAATAGGGAAGACACTACGATTGACTGTGTGATGTTGATGCGTGCTACCTTGGGCTTGTTGTGTGACAAGTGGATAGAAGCAACTACAGACGCCCCTACGCCGAACATCAGACCGATACCGGTAGAAAATAACCATAGTGGAGCCACAATATTGACGGCAGCAAGAGCGTCACTGCCAATGCCTTTCCCCACAAAGATACCGTCGGTGATGACGAATAATGCGGAAAATATCATCCCCAATACCGTAGGGAGCAGTAATTTACGGAATAGTGCCGCAATGTCCATGTTTTTGAAGTCGATGCTGTCTCTCATTTTTTTCATAATCTTATAATTTGAAATATCTCTTTCCTTCCGAATAAAAGGGTTATTCTTTTTCGGGGGGCAAAAGTAGAGCTTTTAAGTGGGATAGATATTAACAAATGGTAATTTCCGACAGGAAAAAGAAAATTAACTCTGCCAAACTGACAGGCAAGCTGTCACATTCATAAATCTGCTACCCGCTTGAACAATTTGGCACGACGTTTGTCTTTTTATTGGCGTCTGCCGATGAGGCGGATACCAACATTAGAATAATAACAAATAAAAATAATAACGATCATGGGAAAAATTATTGGTATTGACTTAGGAACAACAAACTCTTGTGTTTCCGTATTTGAAGGTAATGAGCCTGTAGTAATAGCAAATAGTGAAGGTAAACGCACAACTCCTTCAGTGGTAGCGTTTGTTGACGGTGGCGAACGTAAAGTAGGTGATCCTGCAAAACGTCAGGCTATTACAAATCCGACGAGAACAGTATTCTCAATCAAACGTTTCATGGGTGAGAACTGGGATCAAGTACAGAAAGAAATAGCTCGCGTACCTTATAAAGTAGTAAAGGGAGATAATAATACTCCGCGTGTAGATATTGACGGACGTCTTTATACTCCGCAGGAAATCTCTGCAATGATTCTGCAGAAAATGAAAAAGACGGCTGAGGACTATTTGGGACAAGAAGTAACGGAAGCTGTTATAACCGTTCCGGCTTATTTCTCCGATTCTCAACGTCAGGCTACTAAAGAAGCAGGTCAGATTGCTGGTTTGGAAGTAAAACGTATTGTGAACGAGCCGACTGCTGCTGCTTTGGCTTATGGTATCGACAAGGCGCATAAAGATATGAAAGTTGCCGTATTTGACTTGGGTGGCGGTACATTCGATATTTCTATCCTTGAATTTGGTGGCGGTGTGTTCGAAGTATTGTCAACTAACGGTGATACTCACCTTGGTGGTGATGACTTCGACCAAGTAATTATCGATTGGCTGGTTCAAGAGTTTAAGAATGACGAAGGCGCTGACTTGACTCAGGATCCGATGGCTATGCAACGTTTGAAAGAAGCTGCGGAAAAGGCTAAGATTGAATTGTCCTCTTCTACCAGCACTGAAATCAACTTACCGTATATTATGCCGGTAGGTGGTGTGCCCAAACATTTGGTTAAGACTTTGACACGCGCTAAATTCGAAGCTTTGGCTCACAACTTGATTCAGGCTTGTCTTGAACCTTGCAAGAAAGCAATGAGCGATGCTGGTTTGGGCAATTCTGATATAGATGAAGTTATCCTTGTTGGTGGTTCTTCACGTATACCGGCTGTACAGAAATTGGTTGAGGATTTCTTCGGTAAAGTTCCTTCTAAAGGTGTAAATCCGGATGAGGTAGTTGCTGTGGGTGCTGCTGTACAGGGTGCAGTTTTGACAGATGAAATCAAGGGTGTTGTATTGCTGGATGTTACTCCTTTGTCTATGGGTATTGAAACTATGGGTGGCGTAATGACTAAGTTAATTGATGCTAATACGACTATTCCTTGTAAGAAGAGTGAGACATTCTCTACTGCTGCCGATAATCAGACGGAAGTTACTATCCATGTATTGCAGGGCGAACGTCCGATGGCTGCACAGAATAAGTCAATCGGTCAGTTTAACTTGACAGGTATTGCTCCGGCACGTCGTGGTATTCCTCAGATTGAAGTTACATTCGATATTGATGCCAACGGTATCTTGAAAGTATCTGCTAAAGATAAGGCTACCGGTAAAGAACAGGCTATCCGTATTGAGGCTTCCAGTGGCTTGAGTAAGGAAGAAATTGAAAAGATGAAAGCCGAAGCTGAAGCTAATGCTGAAGCTGATAAGAAAGAACGTGAGAAAGTTGATAAGTTGAATCAGGCTGACTCAATGATTTTCACTACTGAAAATCAGCTAAAGGAATTAGGAGATAAATTACCTGCTGACAAGAAGGCTCCGATTGAAGCTGCGTTGCAGAAACTGAAAGATGCTCACAAGGCTCAGGATTTGGCTGCCGTTGATTCAGCAATGGCTGAGTTGAATACGGCTTTCCAAGCAGCAAGCGCTGAAATGTATGCTCAGAGTGGTGCTCAAGGTGGTGCACAGGCTGGTCCTGACATGAATGGCGGACAACAAGGCGGTGCACAAGATAATAATAAGCATGGTGATAATGTGCAGGATGCTGATTTTGAGGAAGTTAAGTAAGTATCGATAAACAACGATAAACATCCATAGGAAAAGGTGTGAAACTCAATGAGTTTCGCACCTTTTTCGTTTTTAACACTTGGTAATACCTATCTTGAATTACACGATTTTTATTGTATATTTGTACCATATTTGTACCGCAACAAAAAAGGCGATAAGGTGCAACAAATCAACAGTAGAATAATTGGTAATCAAAACATAAGCATATGCCAGCAGCCAAGTTTAAAATAATCCGAAAATGCGAAGTCTGTGGTGAGGAGTTCTACGCAAAAACGTTAGATTCTTTTTACTGTTCTCCGCGCTGCTCGAAAATAGCCTACAAACGTAGAAAAGCAGAAGAGATGCAGCAACAAAGATTAGACGAGATGGTAAAGACCATTCCAGAAGCCCGTGAATACATCACGGTGACGGAAGCCCATGCTCTGTTTGGTATAAGCCGTAATACCGTGTATCGGCTCATTGAAAAAGGGAGAGTGGCTTTCTTTAATACAGGGAAGAATCAGACCAGGCTCAAGAAGGATGATTTGATGAAACTTTATCCTCTTCGAGAAACGCCTTTAGAAGGAAATAAAAAAACTCCTCGAAAGAAATATAGCATGGAACCGGAAGACTGTTATACCATCGGGGATATTAGCCAAAAGTATAAGTTGGATGAAAGTACGGTCTATAAACATATCCGTAAATACTCCATTCCTACTCGACAAATAGGCAACTTTGTCTATGTACCGAAAAGTGAGATTGATGAATTATATAAAGGCATACAGGTATGAAAAAGGCATTAGTCAATACAAAAGTCACCGTGAAATTGCGGAAAGCAGAAAAGCGGAATGAATGGTATCTGTACTTGGAAGCATATCCGGTATTCACAGCAGAGAGTTCCGTTCCGCAACGAACACGGGAATATCTGAATCGGACCATAGCTACTCCCCTATGGGATAAAAGCCGGAATGCACGTACTTCAAAAGAAGGAAACGTGAGTTTTAAGCCGAAACGAGACATCAATGGCGTCATCCAATGCAAATCACACTTGGATCAGGAAGCTTGTATCTATGCTGATAAGGTAAGGGAGATTCGCCAAAGGGAGTTCGACAACGCTTTTCTTTATACAGATACAGACAGTGAACAGGCGCAACAGTTGGAACGTTCACGTTACAACTTCTTGGAGTATTTCAGGGAAATGGAAAAGAAAAGGCATGCCCAGTTCTCAGAAGCTATCAGTACTACATGGAATCGGGTTTATGAGAATTTCAAGATTTTTATCAATGGAGATACCATACCTTTTTCTAAGATTGACCTGAAGCTGATTGAAGAGTTTCGTCTGTATCTGTTGAGTGCCAAACGTGGCGGGTTCAAGACCGGCACCATATCACCCAATACGGCGTCCACTTACTTCTCGGTATTCAAGGCGGTGCTTAAACAGGCTTTTATAGACGGCTATCTGACTATAGACCTTTCTGCCAAGGCGAAAAGTATTCAAGGTCGCGAAAGCCGAAGAGAATACCTGACCGTAGAGGAACTGAATACGTTGGCTCGTACACCTTTTGACCCGATCGTCAAGCGGGCTGCTTTGTTTTCTGCCTTGACTGGATTGCGTCATAGCGATATTCAAAAGTTGACGTGGGCAGAAATCGAAGAATTTAACGGGGGCTATCGGTTGAACTTCACTCAGCAGAAGACCAAAGGGGTGGAATACATGCCTATATCCAAGCAAGCCTATCAGCTCTGCGGTGAAAGAAAAGATGATGAGTTGTTGGTATTTGCCGGACTGCCTGATCCCTCATGGATTTCCAAACCATTGGAAAGGTGGATTAAACAGGCTGGCATTACCAAGCACATCACCTTCCACTGCTTCAGGCATACGTTCGCTACCCTGCAGCTGGCAAGCGGCACCGACATCTATACCGTCAGCAAACTGCTTGGTCATACCAACGTCAAAACCACCCAGGTCTATGCAAAGGTGGTGGACGAAAAGAAGGAGAAAGCCACAGAGGCATTTACACTGGATTTGCCCATTATAGAGTAACCATAAAATAGAGATTGAATTGAAACCATCTGCACGAACGGTGTGGGTGGTTTTTTATGCTTGTTTGTGAGGGATTAGCTTATGAAAACCTTATGAAACCCTTATGACAGAGCGCATAAGATATAGAAAACGTAATGAAATTCTCCATCAGTACAGCAGACAGTCAGAAGGATAGAAAGATGAAATTGCTGCTTGTCCTATGATTGTTTATGTGATACTTCTCAGCAGTAAATCAGTAATAAAAAAACATGTTCCTTTGCCCTTGTAATTATTAACTGATAATACAAACAATATGACTGAAATGAACCTCAAATTTGACGATTTGCCCAAAGCTATTTCGTGGATGATGAACAAGCTGAAAGAGCTTGATTTGAAACTAGACGGTATAACATCCCAGTCCAAAGAGGAACCGGAAGTGCAGTGGCTCAATCTGAAAGAGCTATGTGACTACCTGCCCAGCCATCCGGCAGAACAGACCGTGTATGGATGGACCAGCTGCCATCAGATACCTTTTCACAAGAAAGGCAAACGCATCATGTTTTTGAAGTCTGAGATTGACACTTGGCTTCACGAGAGTAAAATCAAATCACCGAAAGAATTAGAAACTGATGCTCTCCGATACGTACAATCTAAACGGAGGACTTGAACGAATCCGGAAAGCATCGATAAAACATAGTAAATTTATATACAATGAAACGAAAAGGCCCAAAAGGTCATCTCTCTTTTTGAGCAGATGAAAGGAGTCCACAACCACGTGGAAAGTAATGAAGATGTGGAGAACGAGCTTTACGAGCTGTTTCTTGAAGCAAGGGATAGCTATTTGAGCGAAGTCGTAAGGAAGCTGGTCAGGTTGGATTATTTCATCGACCTCTTCCTGAGCAGTCATTACTATATTGATTGCGAACACGCTAAATGCAGGAATGCCCATCGAAGGAATCTGACGCTCATCCGCCAGCTGTTCACCGACAGTTTTTATCTTGTCGAACCACTGCTTGTTAAATCCTCTGTTTCTCAAGTGGAATTGAACGCATTGGTCTGCAAACATCTGACATCAGCGGTCTTTTCCCCAATGAAGGCAAGTTATTCACTGGGCTGTAGCTTTTCTGACAGACAGATTGAGCAACTTGCCTGCATAAGTGAAACCTACCAAATCTTCAATACGATGGAGGGAGGTGACATCCGAGATGCACTTCGCTCTTTGTTTAGTTGCCAGATAGGATTCCGGCTACAAGTATATCATGTACGGAGAGCGGTAGTCTTATTTGATGCTCTTCTCGATTGTAATATGATAAGCCGGAACTGGCAGAATGTATTAGACAAGGGGCATTTCCTTGTTTCACCCCAAGGGGGACAATGGATAAAGAAGAACTCGCTTTCATCATCGCTTAACAAAGCAAAAGCGTCTTCTGCGGCTGAATTTGAAAACATACGCAAAGCCGTATATGAAATGAAAAAAGAAGAACTAAGTGAAAGCTGGTGAAACAACGGAAAGCAAAAAGAGTGATAATCGGGTTGATACTTCCCAACTCTCACTCCGAATATCAACCATCGGTCACTGTTGTCCTTTACTTTTGCGTCATAATCAAAACAAGTATGGAGGCTACCCTCCGTTATCAACGCTAAACGTATAACAATATGAATAAACGAATCGCATTCATGGCAAGGCTCAACGAACGCTTGTCGATCGTGGAAGAAGCATTGAACAAGATAGGGAAGTTGGATGAACTGAAACAGCGCTTGTTGACATTGGAAAAGAATCTCTACCTGAGCAAGAAAGTATTGACTTTTGAAGAAGCCTGTTCCTACATGGGCATTTCCGAAAGTTTGTTGTATAAACTGACTGCTGCCAAGGAGGTACCCCACTACAAGCCAAGAGGCAAGATGCTCTATTTTGACAAAGAGGAACTTGACAGTTGGCTGCTGCAAAACAAAGAACCATACAAGTCTGTAAACAAAGCCAATCGTTTCACTAATTCTTATCACAATGAACAAGGAATCCAAAACAACGATTGCAAATGAGGAGTCGATGGAGAGTCGTCTGGAGCAAATCCTCAATGATGCCCTCATTAAGGCAACCGACACCTACTCGGTTCCCCCTCAAATCATCTGGGTGGATAATTCTACGATAGCTACCCTTGGTAACTTCAGTGCATCAACCGGAAAGGCGAAGGCAAAAAAGACATTCAACGTATCTGCCTTGGTGGCAGCCTCCCTTTCCAATGGTACCGTATTGAACTATCGGGCTTGTCTGCCCGAAGGTAAACGGCGCATACTTTATGTCGATACCGAACAAAGCCGTTACCATTGCCATAATGTATTGGCACGTATCTTGAAGCTGGCAGGTCTGCCTACGGATATGGACAACCAGAACCTGAACTTTATAGGGCTTCGCGAATACACTCCAGCCATCCGTATGGAAGTCATAGACTATGCACTTGCGCATAACCATGGCTATGGTCTGGTCATTATAGATGGTATCAGAGATTTGCTGTTGGACATCAACAATGCAGGAGAATCGGTGGAAGTCATCAATAAAATGATGGAATGGTCATCGAAATATGACCTTCATATCCACTGCGTCCTTCATCAAAATAAGGGAGACAATAATGTGCGAGGACATATCGGAACGGAAATGAACAACAAGGCAGAAACAGTACTTGTCATTTCCAAAAGCACGACCAATCCGGATGTCAGCGAGGTACGTCCCCTGCATATAAGAGAGAAGGAGTTCAAGCCCTTTGCCTTTACCGTCAATGCAGAAGGACTTCCGGAAATAGCCAGGGAACATACCTGTGAGCAGCAGTCAAAGGCCAAATCTGCCCGAATCAGTTATAAAGACTTGACTGAAGAACAGCATCGGGAAGCCTTGTCGGCAGCTTTCAAGGAAGCCCCCATCAAAGGCTATGAAAATGTGGTGCAGACACTGATGGCTGCTTATGAAGAAATCGGTTTCAAGCGAGGTCGAAGTATCATAGCCAAGCTGCTCCAGTATTTGGTCAACGACTTGAAACTGGTGATAAAGAAGGACAAGATATTCTTCTACGACATGACTCCGATGGAAGCAGAGTTATTCAGCGACAATGATAATGAATAAACGGACTCCAAAAAGTGCTTTACTTTATGTGGGTGCCTATACGGAAAAATGTGGATAAAGTATTTTTATAAAGTGTAACAAACAATGAATATATCCCAAGCACATGAAATCAGCATCATTTCTTTTTTGGAAAAGGAAGGATTCAGACCTTGCAGGGTCTATGGCGATAACTATTGGTATCGCTCCCCTTTGCGGGAAGAGAAAATAGCGTCCTTCAAGGTTAATCGTGATATCAATCGGTGGTATGACTATGGCATGTCCGAAGGAGGAGATATTGTGGAGTTGGCAAAGCGATTAAGGGGTTTGCCAACCGTATCAGCCACGCTGGAATATCTGGAGGGAGAAAGCGGATGCGTTGTTCGTTCTGCAACACCTCATGCAACTTCCAGCAAAGCGCAGCCAAGCCATGACCAGCCAACCTTCACCTTGCATCCTTTGAAGAACAAGTCTTTACTCAGCTATTTGTGTTCGAGGCAGATTGATGAATCCATCGGTTGCACCTATTGCCAGGAAATCCATCAAAAACAGAAAGGAAAATGGTATTTTTCCGTGGCTTTCGGTAACCACTCCGGAGGTTACGAGTTACGCAATCCCTATTTCAAGGGCTGTATGGGAAGTAAGGATTTGAGCATCATCGCCTATTTACCGGGCGAAATCCAGGAAGGATGCCTTGTTTTTGAAGGATTTATGGACTTCCTGTCCTTCCTGACTTTAGTAAAGAGACAGGATTATCTTTTCCGCATGGAGAGTCCGTGTGACTATCTCATCTTGAACTCCGTTTGCAACCAAAAGAAAGTGTACCAATATCTGGAGCGTTACAGACACATCCATTGTTTCTTGGATAATGATGCTGCCGGGAAAGAAGCGACAGAATCCCTCCATAAGCTATTTGAATACCGGGTTACGGACGAATCCTTCCGTTATGCCGACTACAAAGACATCAATGACTATCTGATGAATACGAAGACTGAACAACAAGATGTTGCACAAAAACAATGAAATATGGAAACTCGCAGAGTAACAGTAGAGATTAAGCCGGACCAAACCTATTCGGTCAGTGAAGCGGCACGTTATTTGGGTATTCACCGATGTACCATCTATGTATATGTGTTACTGCCCAATCATCCGTTACCTTTCATCCAGGTTCCGGGCAAGGTAAAAATCCGTTTTCTTGGTAGTGACCTCATAGCGTTCAAGGCGGCAGGTCTCCCAAAGAGAGGTCGGAAGATAAGGGGAGATCGTGAGTAACGTCCCCTTATCTTGTTCCCGTCTAAGGATGGAAGAGATTGACGATAGTCAACCCTCTCTTACAAGCCTTGCGGCACGTATAGTATGTACCACCCTGGGGCTTTCCGTCAAAGTAGGCAATCACACTTCCGGAGTGTTGCAGCATGTAGTCGTTACGTTTCAAAAGGCAGCCTTTGAAATAGTTCTCGCTCAACACGATGACCTTATCCGCCTTGCCGAGGATAAGGTCATAGCGGTTTTGTTCCGATACATTCCATCGGCAGTTCTGCCCTTTGAATGGAACAACAGCTATCAGCTGCAAAGAAGGCAATTTCCCCTTGAGTGAAAGTACGACTTCGGCAGCCATTAGGTCAAAGCCCAATGCCATGCCACAGAAACAGCGGTATTTTCCCTGCTTGTAAGCAAGGATAACGGCTTGTTTCAGCCGTTCCCTTACTTCACTTTGCTGTTCGGATGGTATCTCTCTATGTCCTGTAAAGGCTATGGAAGCCTCCTTATAAAAATCCTTTTGTATCATTGTTTATTTACTTTATAGTGTGTCTTTGCCAAGAATATGCCACCGATAACATGTGCTCCCAACTGCTTTAATTGGTCGGAATAAGTTGCCCAAGTGATACCGCGTGTTATCACGTCGTCAAAGGTTACGATTGTTTTATCGCAGAACCACTTTTCATCAAAAGTGATGATGTTCACTTTCCGGATTTCCTTTTCCAATTTGCGGTTTTCGTGGATGGCAAGCCGTCCGCCTGCTACCTTTACATGGTCAAAGCCATTGATAGCTCCGGTCAGTTCACATACTCTTTCGCAAAAAGCCTTGTAGCGGAGTTCGTTCTTTTCGTTGGTAGATGCTGGAACCGGAATGAAGACGATGCCCGAACACTTTTCACCATATTGTTCCTTCATGCTTGTTGCGGTCATTTGTGCCACTGCTTCAAAACTCCTTCCGTCTTTGAAGTCATATACCATCTGTCTGTCAGCGATTTCTTTTTCACCCACGTTGCGGATGCGCTTAGGAAAATACTTGCAGAACCAAGTCTGAGGTTTTGCCAACTGCTGTTTGAGGTTATTGTCAATCTGTGCCATACGCTCTGATTTTTTTCCCTTTTGTTTTGCTGTTTTGCAGCTTGACCGAAGGGATGTTTTTTGCTTTTTTCAGAGTGCTGGCAACCACCAACGAAGGCAAATTCAGGGCAGAAAATACGCTCAACTTGTTTGAGGAAGATTTTCTGCAAGGGATTTGACGCCTTGGTGGGGCAGCAATACCTTTGCAAAAAAATATCCTCGCAGGTAAGATGATAAAACGGAAGTGTTGTATTCAACCTATACCCTTGGAAGAACTTCCATCATCGTATGCAGTTCCAATTTCTTTTTTAATTCCATTGACTTCCCGGCAGACCTGCCAAGACAGATTGTCCGTCCGCTTCTGCAAGCATACAAGCCAACAGCCAGGCATCGGCACGGATGGCATCCATATCGCTTACCGCTTGTCGCAAACGGGAAGGCGCAACGGCTCCCGACTTAATCATCCATTCCTCGGCACAAATTTCCGGGTCAATGGCATCCACGAATGACTCTATCTCTTTGACGAGATTGCCAATCTTCCCTTCTCCCATTTTTGCAGTGAAAGAAAAAGGTACTCCGCTAAGCGTTTTTCGATGAAAATCAATATAAAGCTCTCCATCCTTGTACCGGGGTGTAGTAGTCCATCCAAGCTGGATGGCAATAGCAAATATGTTTGTAGTCATACACTTATCCTTAATTGTCTGTTTGATACCTGCCTTATCCGTGTATGGACAAGGCAGGTTGTTTTCACTTTACACTATCACTCAATAGCCCATTCTTGCAAGGAACTCCTGCAGCCGGCTGTCCCGTAATTTCTTCAGTGGAACCGGACGAAAGTCTTCCTGCTGCCTCACTTGCAGCTTGCCGAAGCCTTGTTTGGTCAAATCCAACTCAATGTCCGAAAGTTCATTCAAGGAAATGTAGCCGTACTCGTCCTCCATCAGTCCGACTACGATACCGAAGAGGATAGTGTCGTTTCCTTCCTTTTCACCTTCAAGAATGAACCACCGCACGCCACCGAGCGCAAAGATGGCACGGCAAATAGCGTCCTTCCCCTTGCCGTCCTGGGAATAGAGAGGATAGCCTTTCAAGGCTTCCTCCAACTGCGTTGTCATAAGTCTGCACATATCAATCCAAAATTATTTCGTCTTTATAAACATCTATTTCTGCGCCACTGCTGAACTGAACCACAAAACCATGTTCAGAGAGGGCTACGATAGTTCCTCGGTGGTAGCCTCGCCAAGGGGTTATCAACTCGCATTGTCTGCCGTATTCGGGAAAATCATATTCGTCCATAGTCCTGTCATTTAGAGGTTGGAAATTCGGGGTCGAAAATCAAGTCACACTCAATGAGCCGTTGATAGGCTTCTGCAGAAAGCCGTGATGCCCACTCATTGCGGTCATCGTATCTTCCCTGCTGATAGTTGTATGCCAGCTGCTTCATAAAGCCGAGAAACACCTTGAACATCTGCTGTTGCAGGTAGCGGTGCGCTCTGGTCAGTTCCCTGCCAGTCTGGTCAGGTGAACACATACTGCCATTTACGAAGTTGGCGAACTCTTGGGCAAAAGCCTTGTCACGTTCGGAGATGGCAGCTCCGGATAATTCGGGATAATCCATAGTTAAAACAATTTAGATGGTTGCGATTCCGATTCTTTTCCCTCTTGTGAAGCCCTTTAGAGCTTCTTGGTCGGGAAAACCGTTTTTCGTGCATCCCCTCACTGCGGACACCGGGGAGAATAAGGCAAGTGTGAGGACAGAGAACTTTACGGAATACCCAATTTGGTACAAATTGTGGAAGGCTGCCGAAAAGTCCTCCGTCCGAAAGCGTAAGCGGCACTTGATGTTTCTCCCGTCCGCAGTACCTTTGCACGTATAAAACGGATCTGGCCAAGAAGCTCCAATGGTTTTCAATACTTTCCTGACAATGACTTCAAGGGAAAAGATTAGTTCTAACAGGTCATCCCAAATATATTCCTCAGAAAGTCCGCGTAACCCAGCATCCCGACCGTCTTGAAGATGCGCATCCCCGAAAACCGTTGCCGTTGTGAGAACCTACAAAGTGAAGCGAAGTGGAGCCTTGCAGGTTCTCTCTATGGCAACGGATTGGAGTATTCCGCTTGTCACAAAAGCCTATCAGCCGAGCTTTGCTTGGTGTCACTGACACGGAGCTAACCGGATGGCATATCCTCCACAAAAGGTCGTCACTTCCGGCATCGCATACAATACGATAAGTCGGAAGTGGTGACCAACATCTGTGAGCTAACTGCCAAAACCATTCGATGGCTCTATTTCCGCAAGCATCAACCTGCGTTCGGTAGAGCTAAATCTAGTAGAACAATGAGGCTGCAAACCATCTATATTGCTGAATTACAAAAGAAATGCAGTTCATTATAGGCTAATGAATGGCATTTTTTATAATTTTGTAACTGGAGTATTTTAATTAGTATCCTTGTACATATGGAACAACATAAACTATTAAAAGAATATCTTGAAATCTTTTCACGGTTTTCTGCAAATGGACTTTCCAAGCAGCAACGTAAGCAGCGGCATGTTTTACTTTCTACATGGGAAAAGAATATATATAGTGAGCCATTGCCTACACTCGAAGAACTTGAAGAGTTTAGAAAATTGCATGGTAATTATTGCCTCAATCCTATTTTTGTACGGAAAGCTATTGTTCAAACGGTCCAAAAGGATATTGAAGCAGGAGGTATTGAGGGTATTCGTTTCCTATTCAGATGCTTTCAAGGTCATGAAGGGACTTATTGCAGTACTAATAATGTACTCTATATGTTTTGCGAAGCTCTTGGTTTTGAATATGATCCACGACAATTAGCAGATAAACTATTGGTTCTAGATCCAGACAATGAATTTGCTGTAAAATACAAATATCATACTTGGAAGTACTTTTTAGAGTTCTCCTTACACGAAATGCCGACAGGTGTACTTAATGGTATGGACGGTGCGGATATAGATGATATTCCTGGAATGTTACTTTTGGTTGATGAATTTCAAGTTATATCCAATAGATTAGGATATGATGACAAGGTCTTGATAAATGAATGCCGTATCTTCTATCCTGCATACAAGGAATACCTTCAATGTTATACCCAGTATAACGGCTTTGAGGATTATTTGATAAAGAACGAAGTTTTAAATTATGAAGCTTACTGATAAACATTATTACAATCAAGAATTCAAGAAAACTCCGTTCTATAATGGAGGCTTTGTTGTATGGTGGACAAAAAAGATTTTTGAACGATGTCGTTTTGAAGGTTGCGACTTTACCGGAGTTGTAGCAAGAGGATGTTACTTTAATGACTGCGTTTTCAAAAGAGGAAAGCTACAGCATTTTGATATAGGTTCTACTACACTTGTATTGCACCGTAAAACGGTTTAACATCATTGCATATTTGAACGAGTAAAGTTGCGCAATTTCGGAATTGCAGATTTTTATAACTGCACATTCATCAATTGTGATTTCCAAACAGCCTTTATTGCTGCCTCATTTGCTCATTGCAATTTTATCGGAGAGGTTGCCAACTGTGTGTTCTGTGGACCTCAATATAATAGATATTATTACGGGAACCGGCTCGATTATTGGACTTCCAATAAAGGTAGGTTACATGATGTGGATTTTACCAAAGCAAGTCTGATCGACGTTGACTTTCGCGGTGGCATAGATTTATCAACGACTAAATTCCCGACAGATTATGAAACTGACCGATAAGCGATTTTGGATATTTGAGGCAATAGTACTGATATGCACAATCATCTGCATTTTCATATTATGGATGAAACATTGGTTGGTGCTGTTTGGTTTAGCATCCTTTGGATTTTGTTGCCTTATGCTTTTTGGCGTAGCAGCGTCATGGAAACTATATAAAGGCAACCAATGGTGGAAATTGGCTGGATACTTGTTCCTAATTACAACGGCAATTCTTTCCTTTGGACTGTTCTGCTTTGTGTGGGATTGGAATGATAATGGTGGACGCCCTGCGAATATTCCTCCTGATGAAGGATCTTATATTATTGCTAATGAACTGGTCGGAATTATAATGCTGTTATGGACTATATTTGTTCCTATACTCTCTTGCGCCATTTCATATTTTGCCAAACAATTATTGTGTTCTGGTAATTCGTCTGACAAAGAACTTAAATGAAACAAAAACATCTGGCTTTGCATTATTGATATAAAAGATGGTTTTTGTAAATTTGTGCAGTTGTGATTAATATTTTACTTATGAAAAAGTGGCAGAAAATAGCAGGCCTCATAATATTGTTTCTTTTAACACTATATGAACTTCTGACATGGGCTAATACTTATGTATACTTAAAATATGTGGTGGAGCCAACAGACAATGACTTGCTTATTGAACAAAGCTATATATATATCGATGGATTGTCTTTTGGGATGTGGATGAATTTAGCGTTAGCCATATTCTTATTCATATGTTTATGGCGGAAAGGAATGAACAAAACTTATCCTTCGCCCATTAAACCCATTTCAGTAGAAAAAATAATTATACCCTTCACTTTTGAGAGAGCTTACTGCCATATCGGAGTCACAACCGATAATAGTGGTATAGAACGTATGGAAGTCTATTTTGTCAGAAACGACAAAACGGCAATTTGTTATGCGAATAGCTCTTTCAATCAAGTTGTCATTGATGATGCAAAGCTTGATAAATACGATAATCTTGAAATAAATATAGGTACTATTAATAGTATTCGTGTAACAACAGGACTTGCAAATTACATTATTAAATTGTCGGATGAAAGATTGATCGTTTTTGAAGTCCTTCCCAAAGGGTACGGTGAACTATACGAAAGTGTTACAATAATAGCTCCAAGTGACGACGAATACTCAAGCTATTTAGAAGATTATAAGCAAGGAGAAGAAATTGATTTCTGAAAAGCAGAAATAAAACAATTAAATCACAAAAGATGATACTACTTGGCATTATAATACAATTGATTGTCTTTACATTGCTGGCAATAGTGATTGCATTGCCATTGGTTGGTATCGTATGTTGGCGAAGCAAGAAAAACAAAAAACGGAATGCAATATTGACATTTATATCTCCGTTCGTGTTCATATATACTTTCTATTTCGGTTGCCTGATAGGTGGTTTTACCTGTTCTTCAGTTTTTGGTACAGGTTGCGGTATAGATGGGTATTATCACACAACGTTACCAAACGGCTATGAATTAGAAACTCTTTCGGATGACTTTGACCGTGAATATTTTACAGGGTATATTCGCAAAGATGGGAAGGATGTCATTGAATGGGTAACTTAAATCAAGGTTTCAGGCGACTCTATTTGTGGAGAGCGATATTTCGTGAACGAAGCTCCGGGAAGCGAATACTACTTTGTCATAGACACTAAATCCGGCATCATAACACAATACAAATCATTTCGGGAAGCTAATGAAAATGATCCGACCCTTCTAACAGGATTGACTCACTTGGAGGCGTTTTATTACAAAAGTTGATCGTGGGTTATTCCTTTGGGTATTATTGCATTTGTCATATCATTAGGGGTAGTATTTCTTATATGGTTTATTATCAGCAAAAAAACTGCAAAATGGAAAGATTAACTACAAAAGATAGATTGTTATTGGTAGGATTATTCCTATTGGAAGCAATAATCATGTTTTGCATTGTTCCCAAAGCCAATGCAGATGAAATTAGCGTACAGGTAGAGTTAGTACTTGGTTTATCCTTAGCACTAATGATAAGTCTGGCGATGTTGATAAAGCATAATAGAGGTAAGTGTAAGACTATGCTTTCTATCTTTATCGTATGCGCTGCGACCTATCTTCAAATATCTTACTGATCTCTGTTTTATGAATGGGGTGTTGTCATTTGTGTGACATTGCCTGTATTTCAACTGACATTTGGCTTCTTGATATCCAAATTCTCCCAGAGTATAACGGACTTATGTACAGGCTGCTCCAATTTGATGTTTTCTACTATATGGGCCAATCAAATGGTTGGTTTCTTATGGTTTCATCATGAATCCAGCGACCTTGAAACGGTGGGAGTAGCGAGTGCGTGTGCTCTTGTCGGTGTAGTGATTGTGTTTATGATATCGACCATTATGATAATGAAATTCAATCCAAAAGTTCCTTGACAACTATGAATTTACCGATAAGTGGATGGTTAGGAGCAAAGGGGAAATTCAGGTAAGGTTTGGAACAAACAATGGAAAAGATACGAAAATAGATGGATATAGCAACAAGCCATCTATATAACTGAATCACAAAAGAAAAGCTGACAATTACAGACTAATGAATGGTATTATTTTGTAGATTTGTAAACTAATCAAAGAAAAATAGAAACCATGCATAAACGACGTACGAAAAAGGGAAATGCAACAAAATGCCGTAAAAAGGTAGAATCATCAGAAACTACCTCCAAATACTTGTCATTATGGCTTCTCTTGCCAATCCTCTTGTTCTGTCAATGGGGAATAATAATAAATCAAAATACTCTGTTTGAGGTTGGATGGTGGTGGTACATTCTCTGTGCCATAATTGGTTTGGCTATTGGTATAATACGACTTATTCGAGATAAAGAAATCAGTTGGAATTGGAAAGAATACTTGGGTGCTGTTTTCTATTCTTTTATACATTCGGCAATGGGACTGATTATAGGTATATTGTTAATCTTTGGTGTTGAAGCAGCCAATTACTATATTCCATCAGAGCATAGATATTATAATGAATCAGCAACCATAATTAATAAAGATTTCAGTTCTCTTTATAGAGCAGGAGTTCATTTCGATATAGAATTTCATTTTGAAAATAAAGAGTTTGGGGTAAGAACGTTTGATTTTGGAAACGACTTTTATAAGCAAGCTGAAATTGGTGACAGATATACCTTCACCTTCCAAAATGGGTTCTTTAATATTCCTATCATAAAGAGTAAAGTCAAACAAGAGTACTAGAGTGAACAAAGCTCAGTTAGTAAGTTTTTCATAAATAGAGGTAGAAGATAAGAAGCATTATAATAATACCGCTTTTGATAAATCAAAGATGAATAGTAAGGAATACAATAAGAGGGTTGCAGATGCAAGACGTAGCGTGAGTCGTAAATATGGCTTTCGCCAGAGTTCCTATATCAACTTCAAGGTTGAAGGAGGCTATTATTTCTGTCTGTATTTTCATACTGATGAAGCCAAACTTATTGTCAAACCGATGTATGCCGATGACTTATGGTGGGATATATGGGACGCGTCTGAAAACAAAATGGAGCCGTTGAGTTTGCGTGGAACCGGTGCTTATTCTCTGTCGGGGCAAGTTTTGGCTTCATATGAAATCCCCAAAACAACCAACTTGGATGAGCTTAGCAATCTGTTTGAGCAGGTATTTCAAGGCGCAGCTACTGTAATGTCGAAATTTCTGACTGACAACCCTGATGCTGACCTTTTCTATCCCGATGAATCGAGGATGGATCATGATCCTGACAGACTTCTTTATCTTATTACCCTAATCCACAACGGCAAGAAGAACGAGGTATTGGATATAATAAAGGAAGCTCGTAAGAGCAAGCATTGCTGTATGTTCAAAAGTGGAATGTTTAGCGACAGCTACACGTATATTCGCCGTTGGTGCAAACGGGAGCAAACAGGTATGCGGATACGGAATACTTTTGTTTTTATTTTCAACAGCTTTGTTAAGACAAGGGCATATGCATTGATGGCACTCAGCAGAAACAACCCAAAAGAGACCATGCCCAATACTTGGAATGTCAGGCTTTTAGATTATGGTCTTGTGATGCTATTATGCCTTCCTATACTATTGTTCTGGCAGAATTTCACGGTGTTTTTTTGTATATATGCCATTTGTTACATCCTTGTTTGTTTCGTGGACTATGGGAAGCGGAGCGAAAGATACTATATCCGTTTCGGTCAACTATCCGACAGAACAAGGTTAAGATGGAAAATTTGTGCCTGGGCTTTTGTAATCATTGTCTATATATGTTTATTCTCTATAATTTTTTGGGGACATGAAATTGACTGATAAACGATTTTGGAAATTTGAAGCGCTGATGCTACTGTGTGGTATGATTTCTATAGTAATAAATCCCTTGCTATATACATTTGGGCCAGATATTTATTGGGAAAATTATATGTCTGGATTGTATTTTTGTCTATTTATCATAGTATATCCCCTTGCCGGCTGTTGTGCCTGGTTCTCTTTCCGAAAAGTTACCGCATGGTGGAAAAGAGCGGTAATAATATCTTTCCTTGTCATCTTGTTGCTATCTGTAGCAGTTTTTGGATGGATATGTATCTTTATAAAAGATGGTATGACCGGATTGGCGTTTTTATCGGGCAGTTTCATGGCATCAGTATTCTCCATTTTACCCGTTGCAATAGGCTCTTATCTTTTCAAAAATATCAAATGAAAAACTTATAATCCAATTGATTCAAGCTTTAACTCTTCTTGTAGCAAGTATCTGTGTACATTTGTACAGTATTTGAATCGTGATACAAATTGCATAGTTACAGAAAATCAATAACCATGAAGTTAGATTAGTGTTGCAGACACGGAGCAAAACGGATGGCATATCCTTCCCAAAAGGTCGTCACTTCTGGCATCGCATAAAATACGATAAGTCGGAAGTGGTGACCAACATCCGTGAGCTAACCTCCAAAACCATTCGATGGCTCTACTTCCGCAAGCGTCAGCCTGCGTTCGGTAAAACCATCGAGAAAATCATCGTTTGAAGACCAGCTTCCCAACCTCATTGACACTGTGAGAAACAGCTGAGTGTAGCAAAGTGAAACCCTTCTGTTTCTCTCTGTGGCAATGGAATGAAGACCTTCACTGGTAGCCAAAGCCACTCAGCCGAGCTTTGCTTGGTGCCACCGACACGGAGCAAGCCGGATGCTAATCTATAATAATACATACAAATTACTATATGAAAAATCATAAATATAACAATATGACTCATTTTCTTTATTACCTTATTACAAATAATATAGTTTACCTATTTTGAAAATCTGTAGTAGGCTATTTGCCGTCAAAAGAAAAATCATTTTCTGAGGGATTTAAGCATCTTGGTGATGCAGCGCTTCTTTTGTTCCATATTAGGGTGTACGTACAGATTAAGAGTTGTCGTTATGTTGGCATGGCCGAGTAATACGCTGACCGTTTTATAGTCACAGTTACTTTCAATACAACGGGTAGCAAAGCTATGTCGCAATCCATGGTATTTTAAACGAGGTATCTCCAAACGCTTCATCAAACGGTGATAATAATTACGATAAGTTCTAGGCTCTGTTGGCTTCTCTTCATTTGTCAATACATAGAACTCGTTGTTTACAACTTTCTTGAGTGGTTTAACCATAGTCAACAACTCCTTATTTATCGGAATCTCCCGGCAGGAATTTTTGGTTTTGGGCGTATTGATTACTAATTCGGTATGTTTGCTATCGCCTTCAACCATATAGATACGTTCAATCGTACGTCTTACAGTTATCGTTTCGTTGCAAACATCTATATCCGACCATTTTAATCCACAGATTTCACCGATACGTAGCCCGGTAGTCAAGCTTATATAGATACCGAGATTACGAAACGTAAAATTCTCTTTGATGAAATCAAGAATTTTCTTATGGTGAGCTATAGTCAGTACTTCCAAATCTTTATTGGTTTCAGATGTCGGGTATTTGATATCCCATTCGCAATAGTTCATCCATTCATTTTTCACACCGAATTTCATTACCATTTTGAGAACGATGAGTATGTCCTTTACCGTTTTTACACTGAGCCCATCCTCCAATTTTTGCAGGACGAACTCCTGTACCAGTTTTTCACTGAGAGAGTCATAATCACCAAATGATGGTAATAGATGGTTCTCTAGAATTAACACGTAAGCAGCATAAGTTGACTGCTTTACATAACGTTGCTTATCACTCTTCCAAGCTAACGCAATTTCTCTAATTGTTTTTGTTGTCATGTAATCCTTAATTATAGGGTTATTCTATAAATTAGAGAAATCCAAACTCTAACGTCCCAAATCTCAGATTTCCGGAGTTTGAGGGGGAATGGAAAAAAACAAAGTTTGGTGATATTGCAACAGGTTTTGACTATGGCATGAACGCTGCTGCAAAAAACTATGATGGTGTAAACAAATATATTCGTATCACGGATATAGACGAAGCATCATCCACTTACACAGATAAGGATATCGTTTCTCCAGATGGAATTTTGACAGATAACTATCTTGTGAATAATCGTGATATATTGTTGGCAAGGACAGGAGCGAGTACCGGCAAATCTTATTTGTATAAACAATCAGATGGAAAATTGTATTATGCAGGTTTCTTGATTAGAGCGAATGTGACGACCCATGACCCTTATTTTGTGTTCTCTCAATTACACACACATCGATATTGGAGATGGGTGTCTATTATGTCAGCACGTTCAGGACAACCAGGCATAAATTCACAAGAATATTCCTCATTTCCAATTTACACAACATCAATCGAGGAAGAGAGCAAAATTGCGAAACTGTTATCTCTTCTTGACGAGCGCATCGCTACCCAAAACAAAATCATTGACAAGTTGCAGTCCTTAATCAAGGGAATTGCACAGAATGTAGCTCACAACAATAAACCAAATATTAGCTTATCGGAATGCTTGGAATGTAGTTCTTCAACGCTACAAGAGAGCGATGTTTGTGAAAACGGCACATACCCTGTGTATGGTGCAAATGGCATCGTTGGCTATCTCGATAATTATAATACAGAGAAGGAAGCCGTCTATATTATTAAAGATGGTTCTGGTGTTGGGGCAGTTTCTTATGTCACTGGCAAATGCTCTGCAACAGGGACATTGAATACCTTACAAGCAAAAGAAGGTCATTCACTTCAATACCTTTACTATATACTAAAAGTATTCAACTTTGAACCATATAAAACAGGAATGGCAATACCTCACATCTATTTCAAAGACTATGGCAAAGCCAAAATCTTTTGCCCACCATATCAGGAACAACTTAGATATGCCAAGATGTTATCTGCCATAGATGACAAGTTATTGGCAGAACAGAATATTCTAACAAACCTTAGCTTACTGAAGCAATACCTACTCCGCCAGATGTTTATATGAACATCTGACGAAGCAGATACTGTTTTTGTTTTTCAAACAGAAGTCTTTGCTTTATAACAGTTTCCATTCGTAATGATAAGACAGAAAAAGTATGTGATATTGTTCTGACTATTTGTGTAGTTGGCAAAATGAATTCTTGATTTTGCGTTTCTGCAATATAATGCCTTTTATGCTCATCTGTTGACAAATCAAGATATTTCAAAAACTCAAACGTATAACGTAAGAGTTCTTTATTCTCTGCAGTTAGAATTTTGATGGCAGACGATTTGACCTTAAAAGGGAAATCGACATATTTGCAATCAAGAGTGAAGTCATCGAATATGATGCAATCACCCTTGTCATATATTCCTTCTGTTTCTGATGTGTAGCCCAAAACAAAGGCTTTGTTTGCAGTTAGCACTGGAGTTCCTTCATCTACATATTCCGTATCTTCAACAATATATGATTGTGGTTGCTCATAGCCAAGAACATCGCCAATCATCGCATTAAAGCCTACATTTTTCCTGAGTTTTCCAAAAATCTTATTTCTAAGTCCCTTGATTAAGGATTGTGCAGTTTATAGGTCTGCGATTATTGAAATGGAATATGGTAACATGGCTAAAAGCATTTCGCATATAGGAGATTTTATAGAACAGACTTCCAAACGGAATAAAGATAGTGCAATCCTGAATGTTTTATCCGTCAGCAATAGTCAAGGCTTTATTCAGCAAAGTGAACAATTTGAAAACAGAATTGTTGCGAGCGATGATACTTCTAACTATAAGATTGTAGCAAGAAATGACTTTGCTTTTAATCCTGCAAGAATCAATGTTGGTTCTATTGCTCGTCTTACCACATTTGAAAGAGGAATAGTAAGTCCTATGTACATTTGCTTCCGTACAAAGAATAATCTATTCCCCGAATATCTTGATTACTTTTTTGAATCAAAGCGATTCTTCGCAGAAATACAAAAACGCTTAGAAGGGAGTGTTAGACAATGCTTATCTTTTGAAGGATTGTGCAATATTCCGCTTTGCATTCCAACGGTTGAAGTACAGCAACAAATAGGAAAGCGACTGTCTACATTAGCCAAAGAAATAAAATTGGAGATAGATTTCTTGGAACTATTACAAAGGCAGAAAAGATTTCTACTGCACCAAATGTTTATATGAACATCTGCTGCAATAGATATAGCTTTTGTTTCTGTATTGCGTTCTGTATTCTTCGTTCAATCTCGGCTTTTCTTTCAATTGATGACAGAAAAGTTGAGATTGTCATTTGTTGCTCTAATGTCGGTACTATTATTTTGAACATTGCCAAATCTTTTTTCTGAATATTAGGCAAACCTGAACCGATGCGTAGTTTCATTATGTTATCTTCATTCGATTTAAGATAATGGTACAAATACAGATTATCAACATTTCCTGTCACATTCTGAATGGAGTAACAATGCCCACCGCTCCAAAAAGGAAAGGTGTTGAATTGCACATATCCGCAAGAGTTGCCACCTTCACTTATTGAAATAGTATTGGCTTCTACATTGTAATCGTCATAATAACCAGACGGCTCTGTACCACCGTTCATTACATAATACCTACCTCTTTCAGAGAGATTTTCTCCATTGATTTGTTTACCCTTAACAATGTCACATATATCGGACAGCAGAACAATAGAACCTTTTACACTTTTGAAAAGTCTTTCTGAAATCGCAGACTTTAGTTTCTTCAAGTCCTCAATGATTTTGTTTTGAGTTGCAATACGTTCATCAAGGAGTGCCAGTAGTCTGGCTATTTTCTCTTGTTCCTTTATACAAGGAATATCAATACAGACCTTACTTAATCCATCTTGTCCAATATTAAAATGCTGCGCACCAGCTCCTTTTACAATAACTCGTTTTCTTACCGTAGGAGAAGTAAGAAGATAACGAAAGAACAATGGGTTGTAGTTCCCTTTGCTTTTACCTCTGATTACAAAACCACCAAACACTGCAGGTTTACTATCCAAATAAACATTTGCTTGACCTACATCTTCTAATGTTTCTGAACTACGTTGAAACAAGATATCACCATATTTTACGCCATAAGTATCTAAATCACCATCAGCTATCTCCACCGAAGCCCTAATATTATCATAATAGATGAATTGATTATTAAGAATATCCATCACTGAAATAAATTTCACTCCATTACCAAATCGTTTAGCTTCTGGGTTCATTCCATTTTTGAAACTCATAAAATCGGTTAGTAGATGTTTTTCCCATTCCCCCTCAAACTCCGGAAATCTGAGATTTGGGACATTGGGGCTATTATGATTCTTATTTGTTGTCATTGTCATTTTTAATCCTTAATTTACGTTTGCCAATCATGGCTCAGTTACATGCCAGTTACATGGTAGTTATATGCTTTATACCCTATTATAAGGGGGATTGAGCCATTTTTGATAGTTATTTGAGCCTTTCAGTTACATGCCAGTTACATGATCTATGCCCAATATGGAATATAATTATGTCTGTTGCTTCCTTCGGAGTTTTCTTCTTTTATCCACTTGGCTTTTAAGGTATCTCTAATTATTCTTGAAGCCATAGGATAATTCTTATCCTCAATACCCAAACGAGCACGAAGGGACTGATTACTCATTTTCTCATTCGACACATATTTAAGACAAGCATGCTGGTAACAGGCACTTACTCTCTCGGATTTATCCAAGTCGGCAAATTTGCGATAGGAAAATACAGTCGCAGTGGTTCGAGTCTCTTGCAGTTGGAAACGAACCGGAGGCAGCTGGTATAGTTCCACATAAAATATGGTCTTATCCATGCCGCTGCCTTTCTCTTCACAAATACCCATTCTGCGCATAATGTCAGCGAGTGAATCGTTCCTTGACTGATATTCGTCGATGAAACGCTCCACGCTGATAAGTGGCTGTCCTGGATTGGAGAATTCTATACGATCAGAATAGATTTCTATCATCGGAAAACCCTGTTCCGAAAAGTCTTGATGGATGATCATATTTGCGGTCAACTCACGAATGGCTATTTCCGGGTACATGCGAGCGTCCTTTCTTAGAGCCAAACCGATTTCTTCATTGGCAGGAAGCTGGCTATTTATCCATGCAACCATTTCTTCAAAGCCTATGGCATAGCCTTTATCGAAATTATGTTCACGAATAGTTTCAATCTTACTTTTACCTTTATAGACAATAACCCTCACCATCTTACGTTTCAAACCATCGAAATCAGAAAGATGCTTGGCAAACAGTATAGCCCCAAGTTCAGTGATGCCGTAACCAACCTCATCTGTCACGATTAGTTTTTCAGACAGGAAACGGTCCAAGATACCATTTGTGTCTTGTGGAAGCGGCAGGTGCATCATGTCGAAATAGGCTTCTGCACTAAGAAATGAGAAAACATCTTGTCCAGTCAAGCCTTTTTTCAAGATAATTTTTTCCAAAGGTTTCTGACTGCCTTTCCAAATCTTCGCTTCTTTTGCAGGGAAATCCTTTAACTTACGTGTTATTGTGCCAACTCTTATATATGATTCATGCAAAAAACTAACCGGACGATTGGTAGTGGCTGGTATTTTGAAGATACAGATATGCCCTTTGTCCTCGTAATCGAAATCATCTATAATTTCGAAATCAATCCGGGGATTCAATCTCGTTGATAACCAAGATTCAAGTTCTTCATTGCCAACCATCTTCTGCTTTCCATATAAATCTGTACCTACCACATCATGATTTTCATCATTAACGCCAAACACTATGTAACCAAAAGGCATACTGCATAAATAGGCACTATTTGACAAGGCGGAGATTCTTTCACCAATCTCTTCCTTAGAATGAAAATTGTGCTTGAATTCCAGCCACTCTGTTTCTTTAGGCTTGGAAGTCAGAGCATCTACCAATTTCTTGAAATCTATGTATTCCATAAATACTTTATTCTTTTATCGGTTCAAGCAACATCACTAGTTCAGACTCGGCGATGTCACATTTTTCAAACAGAAAACGCAAGCAACGAAGTTTACTTCTGTTATCCATTGAAGTCCATAGATATTTTTGTGGAGCAATTAGCGTACAATATCTTGTATCTGCTTGCTTGGCAGACCAAAAGAATCCTTCGGCATCATAAAGTGTATCTACGATGTCCATATATCGATCCATTACCAGTTTAACAACTCGCAAAAGCATCCCTTTCCAAGTTATTTCCGTATATTCATTGCCAAACAACCGAAACCCTTTCAGATTTCTATTTGTTGGAATGAAGCTTTCCTTATCTAAAGAAACTTCGTCTACCGGTTGCGGCAGTGGCTTGAATGTCGTTTGTGGTAATGGGTAGAGCCGCAAAAATGTTTCCACTATTTCTTTGCATCGATTTTGCAGTTCGGTTTCTGTCCATTTTTCACACAAGGTAACACCTTTCGTCAAGCGATACTTGGAATTCTTATATCCTGGATAAACCTCCTTTCCTATAGTCTTGCCATCACGTTTTATCTCAAAAGCTTTGTTGCTTAACTCGCTGTTGATACCTGTCAGAGTCAGGTTGGCAAAGGTATGAAGATATTTTTCTTGTATCTCCTCAAAGTTATCTCCCAATATGGCTTTCCAGTCTCCATTGAGGGTTTGAGGCATAATATGTTCAATGGTGGCATCTTTCTTTTTCATGTCTGCTGCCACATCGTTGTATTCGCCATGTACCGAGTTTTCCAACCGTTCAAAGAGGAAAATCTGGAATGGTTTTAGCATATGATAGGCATCACGAGTCTTGATTGCTTCTACAAACTGCATGTCTCTTGGCAATTGGTAGTTGCCATCACGTCGCATGATATGATAAGCCAATATATCGGCATAAGAATTGTCAATTTCCACGTTGGCAGAACTATACATCTCTATGCTTTTGAGAACATCTTTGTGTAGTGCACAGAAAACCTGTGTAAGGGCATTTCCCGGCATGTTACACACAATACGCCTTGCCAAATAATTCTCAATCAAATCAATAACTTTGAATATTTCATCTTCAGGAAGACTATTTAGTGAAGCGTAATTCAAGAATTGAATGAAGAACACATTGGTCACATCTGTTTCTATATTGCAGATATGCCGCATCTTTTCCGAAAGTTTTGGTGTAGATAGTTTTGCTTCTGTCACTTGCTGGTAGTAGTGCGCATAATCAAGCATTTTAACCAATTCTTCTTTGCGGTTATGCCCATCCATATATCTTTTCCACTCAAGGTAGATGTTTGACTGACGGACCGGACGCTGTAACTGTTGCTGAATAGTAAGATAGTCACGCAAAAACCTGGTCGGTTGGTTTTCTGTTGCTTGTTCTATTTTTTGCCAGTAGTTCTTGAAGCACAGCTGTTGATCCTCTGGTGTCAAGGACATTAAGAGGTAATTGCGTATTTTGTCAGCTTCAGTAAGAGCCAATCCGGTTGAGTTTAGACTCTCGAATATAAGCTGTGCATCATCCTCACAATCCAATTCTATGGATATTATTTGCAACCGTTCAATAGCGTCAAGCAGTTGGTCAAACGAAAGAGCCTGTGGCTTTTTTGTCAATAAATCATAGAAATGGCGGTAATTGCGAGTTACTTTGGATTCTTCGTCAAAGTTCTCTTCATTATTGAAGATTTTATCGTATGCAATACGATCATTTTCTATGGGAACCAACTTGATTTTGCGCTCAGAATTACAGAACTTTGCTTTTAGGAATACCTCGTATGCTTCTTCTATTTTTGATTCTTCGCTAATCTCTATAGTACCTGATTTCACCGCCTTTATTCCAGCCAATAAAAGAAGTGAAATTGTTGTCAAGCGCTGCTGACCATCAATCACCAATCTATTGTAACCACTATCAGCTGATGACGTTACAATAGATCCAAAGAAATGCGAATTTCTGTTGGAACGGCTTAGTTTTACCAAGTCGCTAAATAACTGGTCACAGTTGTCTATCAACCAATCGTAATTGCGTTGGTAGACAGGTATTACAAATTGAATTTTATGACCTTCTATAAATTCATGTAACGGTTTTGCGTAACCTTTCATTGTCAGTTTCTTTCTTGCTTATTCTACCAGTCCTAATTCTTTCAGATAGCCCTCAATCTCTTTGTCGAGGTCTGCACGCTTGGCTTCCAATTCCTTGATTTCCTTCATGACAGCGTGGATGTCAATCGGTTCTTCCTCCTCAAACGTATCCACGTATCGGGGAATATTGAGATTGTAGTCATTTTCCGCCACCTCTTCGAGAGAAGCCAAGTGGCTGTATTTCTCTATTTCCTTACGTTCACGGTACGTGTCCACAATCTTCCGGATGTGCTGTTCTCTGAGCTTGTTTTGCGTTTTTACCTTCTCAAACTCTTTGCTGGCATCAATGAACAGAATGTTGTCATTTTCCTTGCGGCACTTCTTGAATACCAGGATGCAGGTAGGAATACTGGTGCCATAGAATATATTGGCAGGCAGACCGATGATGGCATCCACATAGTTCTTCTTTTCAATGAGGAAGCGGCGGATTACTCCTTCAGCATTTCCACGGAAGAGCACGCCATGAGGAGCTACACATGCCATCGTTCCCCCTTCGTTCAGGTGGTAGATCATGTGGAGAATGAAAGCATAGTCGGCCGTTTTGCGTGGAGCAAGCCGTCCGGCTTTGCTGAAACGGTCATCGTTGTTGAACTTGTCAGCAGCACTCCATTCTGCAGAGAAAGGAGGATTTGCCACTACAGCGTCAAACTGCGTGTCACCGAAAGCATCCGCTTCCAGCGTATCTCCGTTTTCGATACGGAAGTTGCTGAATTTGATACCGTGCAAAAGCATGTTCATACGAGCCAGGTTGTAGGTTGTGGGATTTTTCTCCTGACCGAAAATCTCATTGGCTTTGCCGATGCTTGCCGCACGAAGCAACAATGAACCACTGCCACAAGTTGGGTCATACACATTACGCAGACGGGTATGGCCAATGGTGACAATCTCAGCCAAAATGCGGCTGACTTCCTGGGGGGTATAGAACTCTCCGGCTTTCTTTCCCGCACCGGCAGCAAACTGACTAATCATATATTCATAAGCATCACCGAGAATATCAATCTCTTGCGACGCTTCCACGCCAAAATCGATGTCATCGAGGGCCAGAAGCACATTGCTGACCAGCGTGTTCTTGTCGTCGGCTGTTTTACCCAGCTTCGGTGAAGCCAAGTCTATATCCGAGAAAAGTCCGCCAAAATCCTCTTCGCTGTCCTGTCCGAGTGTACTGTCTTCAATCCGCTTCAGGGAACGCTCCAGCATGGGAAGGATATTCTCCTTCTTCTTGATGCTTTCAATGACTGAAGAAAAGAGAAAGTCAGGCTCAATAAAATATCCGATATTCTCCAGACATTCCGTTTTCACACCTTCCTGCAGTTCTTCCACATCTTCATCTTTCTCCATTGCCCAGAGTTCCTTGAAAGAAATTTCATCCTCTGCCAACGCATCATTGGCATGCTTTTCTATCTTCTCTGAAAGGTACTTGTAGAAGATGAATCCCAAGGTGAAATACATAAAGTCACTGGCTGACATATTACCGCGCAGCTTATTGGCTACTTCCCAAAGCTGGTCACGGAGTTTCTGTTGCAATTCTTCGCTCATATCTGTTTTTCTAATTGTTTACTATATTATTCCCAACTGAAGGTACGGATAATATTCCGCAACTTGTCGAGTATTCTTGTCAAGGTCTTACGTCTTTTGATTAACCCCAGATGTTTCTCTTTTAAAGCCTCCTGAATAATTTCAGGTTTTTCCTTTTGCAGATAATCATATTCCGAAAGGTAATGGTTGAGAACGGCTGAATCCAGTTCCTCTTCTTCAGCAAGCCGGTTGATGGCATTCGTGCGTTCCGTAGTGATATAGTCGTTCAACCTTTCCTCCAGGTCGCTCGTACCGTCTGCCTTTTTCTTACGCGCCATAAAACTGTCCCGGTCATCATCCACGTTCTTCTGGATGAACCCGTCAATCAGCTTGGCTTTACTACGGAGTTCGGCATCCTTTATCATCGTGTCGATGATTTGCTGGCGGCGTTCCGGATAATCCGTACTGTAGGGGTTCAGATCAGTAATGAGTTCCAGGATATAGGCCACATTGATGATGTCGCTGTGCAAAAGCTCCAGACAGAAGTCTATATCTTCCAACCCGGTGTCCGGTGTTGCCAGAGGGTCATCTTCGCAAACCACACTTGCTTCTTCCTCGGGCATTTGATATTCCTTTGGCTTTTCCTGTTTTCCGCCTGCAGCAAAGGTCTCGTAGATGTCGAGGTATTTGCTACGGAAATCCATAAACTGCTGTTCAGTCATTCCAAGATCGGGGGCATCTTCCTCAAATTCATCATAAATCTGAATCTCAGCATGCTTCTTGATGATGTCACGGAAAGCAAGGATAAAGTCTTTCTTGTCCTTCTCGCTTTGCAGCAAATCAACGGTGCTTGGCGTGGGATAAAGTCGTAGAAAGTCGGCAGTCAGTTCCTGGTAGCGTTTCTTCACCTCCTCAAAGGGAGGGCGCACAATGTCTTCCAGGTTGTTGCCGTTGCTGAAAAGTTTGATGGAAGCATCCACGTTGCTCTTCAAATCCCGGAAACAAACCACCTTGCCGAACCGCTTTTTCTCATTCAGCACGCGGTTGGTCCGGCTAAAAGCCTGCAGCAGCCCATGGAACTCCATGTTCTTGTCCACATACAGCGTATTAAGTTTCTTGCTGTCAAATCCCGTGAGGAACATACCGACTACCAGACAAAGGTCAAGCGGTTTCATGTCCGCTTTCTTTTTCTTCATGCGGAGGTTGATGTCGTCATAATAGGCACGGAAGTTTTCAGTAGTGAAACTGGTTCCATACATTTCGTTGTAGTCATCCATGATAGCCTGCAATTCATCTGCTTCTCCGGTACTCTCGCTCACATAGCTTCCGGTGTTCATGCCGGTAAGTGCATCGTCCTGACTGCTGTTTGCTGCATAGGTAAAGACTGCTCCGATACGAATCTTCGGCTGGAGGCTCTTGAATATCTTATAGTAACGGATAAGCATGGGTACTGATTGCACAGCAAATAGCGCATCAAACTCTCCGTCAAATGTTGACTTATTGAAATTATTAAGGATAAATTTGGCGATTTCCGTCATGCGGTCGTTGTCGGCATTATCCACGTCCTCATTGCCGTGATAATACTCCACCAGGAAGCCAAGTACATTCTCATCGGCAATGGCATCCTTAATCAGATACTTATGCAGACAGTTGCCGAATATTTCCTTGGTGGTATGTCCATCCACGTTGTTCTCCACGAAGATAGGCGTACCTGTAAAGCCGAACAGCTGTGTGTTGTCGAAGAACCTGACGATATTCTTATGGCAATCACCGAAATGGCTTCGATGACATTCATCGAAGATCATGACAATGCGTGAATGACGGATTTCCTCGATACGGCTACTGTACCACTGCTTGCTGACAGCAGCATTCAGCTTTTGGATGGTGGTAATGATAATTTTGGAGTTGCTGTGCAAGCGTTTCACCAGTTCGTCCGTATTGTCTGTACTATCCACCGCTCCCGGCTCGAATGCTTCATACTCCGCTTGCGTCTGTGTGTCAAGGTCATGGCGGTCAACCACAAACATCACCTTGTCCACATCATCCAATTCAGAAACCAGCTGTGCAGCCTTGAAGGAAGTCAGCGTCTTGCCGGCACCGGTCGTGTGCCAGATATAGCCATTGTCATTAGAGTTGACCACACGGTCCAAAATCTTCTCAACCGCATAAAACTGGTAGGGGCGAAGCACCATCAGGCATTTATCCCCCTCATGCAGCACGATGTACTTGCCGATAATTTTTCCCAGGGTACACTTGTCAAAGAAAAGGGTTGCAAACTTCTCCAAATCATTGAAAGGCACATTGGCAGCATCCGTCCAGTTGAAGGTAAACTTATAGCCGCTGTTCGGATTGTTGGCAAAATAGCGGGTATTCACTCCATTGGATATGACGAAAAGCTGGATGTAGTCAAACAGACCATGGAAAGAAGTCTTGTGGTAACGCTGAATCTGGTTGTATGCCTGTTTGAGTTCCACCCCTCTGCGTTTCAGTTCGATTTGAACCAAGGGCAAGCCATTGATGAGTATCGTTACATCATAGCGGCACTTTTTTCTTCCTTCCACTGTAATCTGATTGGAGACCTGAAACTCGTTCTGGCACCAGTGGGTACGGTTCAGAAACTCCACCCACACCCGTTCACCGCTTTCCAGTTCAAGCGGATACAGGTCGCGCAGTTTTTTGGCTTTTTCAAAACGGGTACCTCCTTCCAGGTAAATCAGAATTTTTTCAAACTCTGCCTCTGTAAAGGCAGAACGTCCGAAATCCTCCAGTCTTTTTTTATTGTGCTTTTCAAGCTGTCTCTTGAAATTGGAATACAAGTTTTTCTCTTCATCAATCTGAACATATTCATAGCTCATTTGCTGAAGAGTAGCGATAAGTCCATTTTCGAGCGCTGCTTCACTTTGTAACGGCATATACTGATATTCTTTATTTCATTAAACAATACGGGTTAGTTGTTGGAATCAAACTGCAAAATCCGGATACCCAAAGCCAACTCTATTTTACAGAGAGCTTCCAGGGAGAGATTCTCCCGTCCTTTAAGGATTTTGGAGATATACTGTTGGGTACAGTTCATCTTTTCCGCCAGTTCCTTTTGAGTAATTCCCTGTTCCTTCATTCTTGAATACATGATATTAGCGACCATTTTTGAATGGATAAACCAAGGTTTTTCACCTTGCTCAACTGTTGCTGTTACATTTTTAGCGGAAAGGGTTGTTCCCTTGATTATCTTAGACGTATTTCGCATCGTTTCCTATTTTTGTAGGCAGTTGCCTTCTGCCTACAAAGATAGTATTTTTCACTGAGAAAGCACAACTGCAGGGTTGTTTTTCCTATTTGAACAGATATAGTCCCTATTCTCAGAAGTGCTTACTTCCTCTTGGGCAGGCGTATTTTCCGGTTGTCTGTTTCCCATTTATCCACATAATTGTTCAGGGCTTCAGAAATAACGTCTTTCAAGAGGATGCCTTCCACGAGGGAAATGTATTTCACCTTTTGGAGCAAATCCGGATCCACAATGAAAGTGGCTCGGATTTCCTGGGGCTTCTTGGCACTTTTGGCTGGCTCGCCTTTCTTGGGGCGACCCACATTCTCCCTGCGTTTGGCTTCCAGTTTGGACTTCATCTGCTCAGTAGCAGCCATTTCGGTTGTTTCTTTCTTCGAAGATGCTTTTGCAGGTGCTGCCTTTGGACTATCCTGCTTATCCGTTTGAGCAGCAGGTTGTTCCGCTTGTTCTGCATCTTGCTCAACAGCCTGTTCCTTAGGCTGTTCCTGTACAGAGTCAGATGGAATGGCTTCACCCATGAAGCCGTCCATCAATAAGGATAAATTCTTCTTACTCATATTGCTTACTTTATTACTTGTTTACTTGCTGATTAACTTACTATGTTACCAATAACCTATGTGATTAGTCATATAGTAAGATAGTTTACCTATTTTCCTCCCGACTGATTATTTCATCGGTCAGTGTCCGATAGTCCGTTGCGCCATTGCTTTTCGGGTCGTATTCAAAGATAGTCTGACCGGAAAGCGGCATCTCGGCTATGGATATATTCTCCCGGATTTTCGTCTGAAAAACCTTCTCTCCGTACCGTTTTTCCACCATGGAAATCACTTCCTTGTTCAACTTCCGGTTATTGAATCGGGAGAAGAAGACACCACCCAACTCCAGCGTCGGGTTCACCCTGCGCTTCACTTCCCGAACTATATCGTCCAGCATGGTCAAGCCTTTCAAGGGCAAGGCTTCAGCGGTGAGCGGTATATAGAGTTTATCCGCTGCCACCAGCGCATTGGTTGTCACGATACCGAGTGAGGGCGAGCAGTCCATCAGGATGTAGTCATACTTCTCTTTCTGTTCATCAAGACAGGATTTGAGGATGCCTTCCCTTGCCATCATGGTAGCCATGTCTATTTCGGCTCTTGCCAGGTCCAGCGATGCCGGAACGAGGTCCAGATTTTCTCGGATAGAAATGATGGGCAATGGTTGGTCTTTGACCAGCGTATCATAAATACTTGTTTCCGGGTCTTCGTTCTGCGTCAGCGTGAACGTGAGATTCTGCTGTGCATCCAGGTCAATGAGCAACACACGTTTTCCTTGCAATGCGAGTGCTGCGCCTATACATGCCGTAGAGGTGGTTTTGCCGACTCCACCTTTCTGATTACCTATTGCTATTGTCAAGTTTCTTTTCCTCATTACGATTGAGTTAGATGGTTATTTTATTACTTATTTTCCTTATTACAAATATACAAAATTACTATCTGATTATGTAATTAGTTTACCTATAATATCTTAAAAATCAACGCTTATATAGTGTTGATATACAATGATGTACAAACAACTGAAAACACAGGGTTGACAGCGTGAAAGCAACTGAAAACAAAGTGAAAGACTGCATAAATATTACTTTCTCGCTGGATGTTATTCCGTATTTTATGCCAGCTTTCTCTTGCCGATTTGCCTTTGCTTCCAATGTAAAATAAAATCTTAAATACTCCGACCAACGCCTCACGGCGGAAGTCGGAGCGGAACATATATAAGGAATTTACGCTGTCTGTTTGGCTGCGAGTATCTGATGGGCATGAGCATTGACCAGCCGGACAATCCGGTCATGGTGCGGAGTATTCGTATTGCACAGCCCTCGGCTCTGTATCACTTTCCCCTCGGTCAGTGAGAACTCAATCGTCTCGATGCGGTTCCCCTCCTTGTCATGAGCCGATAGTATCAAGCTGTCCGCTTTGGCATAGTATTCGCATTGGAAGACACAATGATGCAGGGCATTTCCCTCGGCTTGGAAGGCTTCCAGACTATCGAGTACCGAAATCACCAGGTCTTTGTCGGTGATGGTGATGCCGAAGTAGCGTGATTTCTCCTTGTAGAACTCGGCTTCCTTCCGTTTGGCTCGCTGCATCTGCTCCCAGCTTCTGCGTTTCTGCTCCATTTGGTTGTGTCGGTTCATCCAATAGTCATGCTCGGCTCTGAGGTTCTGCGGACAGATATACTTAGGGTTGCAGATGTCCTTGCCACACTGCTCCAGCAAGCGGATGGTGTCTGCCCACAATCCCATGTCCGAAGGGCGGTAGTGATGCCGGGTGGCTACCTTATACGACTGCCAGCATCGATCAAGTTCCAAAGGTCGGTGTACAAAATAAGACACGGCATGTAAATCTTTTGACTTGAGGATGGTTTCCATCCGGCTGTCCGTCAGCACGGCTTTCATGAGTTTCATCGGGTGGCATTCGGGCAGCTTGCCTTTCATGCCGTTGCGTTTCAATTCGGGCAGCAGCAGATAGTGCGGATAAACATAGGTGTCTGCAATGAGCCAGTGAACTTCGTTCGGTCGCTTCAAGGAGATTTTGGATGCCCAATCAAAGCAGTCCACATAATAGCCCAATGTCCTTGCTCTTGTCGTGACAGCCACTTTGCCTTCGGCATTGAGCCACAGACGGCACACTTCCCAGTAGTCTACCTCCATAGGCATTCCTTTCCGGAAGGTCGTTTCCAAACGGATTACCCGTTGCACCTGCAAGCTATCCACTACTTCAAGGGAAGAGAAATAGCAGGCTTCCTTTAGAGTTCGTTTGAGGGTGTCCTTGATTTCAAGGCGAGTACCGCAATGAGGGCAGCAGACTGACTTGCCTTTTCCCTTATGGTCGAAGTGTCTGCCACATTCGCCACACGTACACTTGTGTGCGGAAGTTCGGAAGCAGATATGTCCTGCCACTTTCCGCACTGCCCATGTGAGCACTTTGGGGCTTATGGCGGTCAGCTTCTCATTGGAAGCTGCCACCTGTTTTTCTATTTTCGTTCTTGCCTTCATAGTTCCATGCCTTGAAAGAGTGAGAGTTCTTGAATGGGTTTGGATTGCGGTTTGGCTGCCTTGGGTCGGCTGTTGCGTTGTTGCAGTTTCCGCATTTCCTCCTCCTGGTATCGTTTGAGGGCGATGGCTCGTTGTTCTGCCTTTTCCTCCTCGGTCAGTTCAATGTGATGATTCACTACCACATTGCAGTCCATCGGCTTACCGATTTCCAAATCGGGTTCATCAATCGCATGGACTGCCATGGCAAACACCTCCATGTCGCTGAAACCGCAGCAGCCGGATTGCTGTACGGCATGGAAGATATAGTTGACCACATCGTCAATGGTGCGTGTGGTGGTTTCATACTTGGCACGGAAGAGTTCGTCTTCCTTGGCTCGGTTATCAAGATCGTTCTTGATGAGTTCCTTAAAATGGTCAGTTCCTTTCATATGTTCCTATGTTTAAGCGTAAATACTCAGAGGTTACTTCGTGAATCAGATGGGAAGCAGTTCCAGCAGTTTCTTTAGTGAAATGGAGTTGATGTCCGACTTGAGGAAGTGAACTACCCATTCCGGCTCTTCAAAAAGCGGGTGCATGGGTTCCACACTGAAATCGTCCCCGGTGGAATAGCAGTCAATTTGTGCAAAGTTGGCGCCGTCCTTGCGGATGTGTGCATAGAAAGGAGGCATACCGCAAAAGCACTTGCGGAGACTCTCTCTGTCCCACTGCAGGGTGAGTTCGTAAACACTGCCCTTGTAGAGCATCTTTTCTTTTCGGTCTTTAAGTTTGTATGCCATAGCTGAACTAATTTTTTCCCTTTGGTTTGAAGCCTTTCGGCTTCTCACTCCCGGGTGATTTTTACGATGCCTCTTCTTACGAAGGGTGCAAGGGACGGAAGGCAAATGTGGCAAGGGGAAAGTGGACGGAATACCCAATTTGGCACAAATTGTGGAAGGTTGCCGGCTGCTTTCCTTGCAGCCAAGCGTAGCGCCATTTGACGCCGTACCGACCCTTCGTACCTTTGTATCGGAAATTTCATCGGGAGTGCGGATGCAGTGAAAAGAAAAAATCCCCATGCACCATGCACAGGGATTCCTTCAAGCTATGACCAGGAACATCGGTCATGAACAGCTGTTTTCTTTGGAGAGTTCCAGCGAGCGTTTCCGAAACTCTTTCAGCAGAGGTTGGATTTCCAGAGAGGTACGGCGGGCACGTAAGCCAGCCGCCTTGTTTCCATTCTGTACTTGCAAGGCTGCATCCTTCAGGAAGGACTGCATCTTGGTTTCCAGCAGTTCGGTCAATTCATTCATAAAGGTTTCTATTTGAGTGATACATGATAGTATAGGTCAGTCCTGCAGGAGCGGAATCTCAAAGGATTTCACCACGCACTGCGCCTCCTTGTCGAGGATGAACCAGTATTCGGAATGATAAGGCTCTCCCTGCAAGGTCTTGGCTTCAAAGTCAATTTTCACCTTCCATCCGTTGAAGGGCTTTTCCGATTTTCCTTCCTTGGCTGTCGGATTCATATCTCCGGAGGCAATCAATGCTCGCAAGGTAGTCATGGCATCCAGCTGACGTTTCATCTGTTCGCTTATGCCAATGTCGTCCTTGTCCAGATTTTCGAGGAAGTCCGTTTCTTCCATGAGTTTCTGACCATACTGCATCAGGTGCATGGATAGCGATACTTTCTCATGCGGACTGACGTATTCCTTGCCAAATACCGAATCTGCCTTGCTGACACCCAGAATCTTGATGGATTCCGGATTATCGACGGTTGCCTTCAGCGCTTTCTCCGCCATTTCCACCGCCCGCTTTTCCGGACTGGAGGCGCAGCTGGCGAAATAGAACAGACCACCCCAAAAGAGGATGGCAGTGACCAGCAGCATGCTAAGTTTCATTCCCGGTTTCATACCTTTACAATTTGAATTTTGTCCGGTGATACACCGAGTCGTTTGCGGTAGATAGAGCCGTCTTCCCGGTACATTTCCAGTTCCTGAGAGGTGATTTCTTTCTCGCAGAGTTCCCGGGCTTCCTCCAGTGTCAGCTGGTGGCCGCCGATATTGCGCCAGATGGCAAAGGAGCAGGGGGCTGTCTGGTTGCTGTAATTGGAACAGTTGAATGCCCGGCTTCCCACGCGGATTTCACCGCCACAGTGCGGACATTTGCCCACGACAGACTGCATCAGGATATTGCCGTCGTCAGCCAGTTGTAAAACTGTCGGGAATGTCTTGCCCTCCTTGGTGGAGAAACCGTCCAGGAGTATGCAGCGCTTCTCCAACAGTTCGACAATCTCCGCATCATACATCTTGCGGTTGCCGATGATGCCGTTGATGTTCAATACACACGAAGGATGATCCCCCAGGTTGTGCTCACAACGGTAGCCCTTGCAGGTCTTGACCACATTGCCGCCACACAAAGGGCAGCGGCCGATTATTTTCTTTTGGGTTTCCATACGCTTTTGTTTTTGGATGATTTGTTTATTTAATTACGCTATTACTTGTTGCTGTTATTACTATCTTACTTGCTTACGTCCTTACTTTGTGATTAGCTGATTAGTTTACAAGTTTACCTATTTACCATTTCAACAGGTACCCCTGGTTCCACTCCGCAACGATGCCTCCGATGATATTCTTGCCCGACATCACATTCGCCCATCCTTCGGGATCGAGCGAAAACCAGAGGTCGTTCCAAGAGAGGGTACGCACCTGCCAGGCAAGGATAAACAGATCGGTATTGATGGCTTCCAGCCGGCTCACCACCTCGTTGGCGATGTAGTAGCGTTCCGAAGAGTTGAGCAGGTTTACCTTGTGTTTCTCATTCTTTCCGTCCGCCCCCGTCACGTCATACTTGCCCGAAGTGACCAGCTGCTTCATGAAAGGATAGAGTGCCGCCATCTGGGTAGCGGCATCAGCCAGCTCATCCGAAACCATGGCAGCAATGGCAGTCCCCTTGAGATTGCTCCCCACCGATTTCAGGAGCAGGTTGCAGTTCTGAGGGATTTCCTTAGCCACCAGTTCCCCGGCACGCTTAATCTGATAGAGATTCTGCATCGCCCCCTGTGCGTTGGAGAGGTAGTTCAGCATCTTTTCCTCTACACTATGCACCCGGTCGAGCGCCACCGTCACCGCTGCTTCTGCGGCGATAATCTTCTCCTGCGTCTTCTTGCGTTTCTTGTGGATGTTCTTTAATTCTGTCGTTTGAGCTATGACGGTGGCCGTCAAAGCCGGATCCATCTGCTGCGCCAAAGCGGGAATCCTTCCGCCTGCCAGACAGAGCACCAGTACACCCAGGGTTAATTTCTTTTTGATTGCATCCATTTACATTACATTTTGAGATTACCTTTTCTGCGTTCGGAAAGCTGCTGTTTCCGTTCGTCCTTGCGTGGTACAGAGGGGATGTCCATAGGCTTTTTCAACAGACAGTCGTTCCAGTCCTTGAAGAGTCTGGGCGGAAGCCATTGCCCCACCTGGTAGCGGATAGACAAGTGCTTTTCCAACTGAGCCGACAGGGGACGTTGCGGATTGACCGTAAAGACCTTGTCCTTGACCTCCACCTGCAGTCCCTTGTCGGTCTTGCTGATTTTCATCGGGATGTTTTCCAGCAAGGCAACCATGCGCAGACCGTAGATCCGCCCAGCCAGGTCATTGTCGAAGCAGTCGAAAGCCCTGGCATGAGGAAAACGGCTCATCACCCCCGTAACCTGCCGGTCGGAAAACGTACCGCCTAGAGAGACCAGAGCCATATCCGTGTGCAGCTGCATCCTGTTCTCCTGATAGAAAGCCATGGCATCCAATGCCGATTCACAGAAATACACCTGTTTCACGTCCTCCGGGTTTCCTCGTGAGAGATTTGCCACCCATGCCGAAGAAGAAGAGTCGCTGCCCGCAGCCTTGGACTTGTAGCCGCCATAGCCACGTATCTCATAACCCTTCGCTTCTTCGGACATACCGTTGGTGTAGGGGAAGCCGATGTTGAACCCTTCAAAGTTTCCGTTGTGGCGGTCCCGGATGAGCACGATGAACGGAGTCAGTTCCCTGACGGTTTCCTCCGAGATACCCCGCTGTGCAAACAGTCCGGGAATCCGATTGGGGTTGAGCGGTTTCACCTCGTAGCGTGAAGCGTCGAATACGGCAGCCGACCTGGCAGCTTTGATGTACTCAAGGTCCTCACGGTACTCCGGTTCGGGCATATTGGCAAAACGTGCCAGTACCTTGGCCACTTTCTGCCACTCGTCCTTACCGGAAACCAGAAACGTGTGCAGGTTCTCACGTATCAGAGTGACCACATCCCCACGGGAGCCATCACGGCGGAAGAAGGTCTGCGAAGACTTGTCGTTCGGGTGACTGATGATAAGCGTGTCGCGCTTATCCTTACCGTCTCCCAGCACCATCTCCACATACTTGCCAATTCCGGCTTTCCGGTCCAGCCGGTAACCCAGTGCATACGCCACGTCATCAATGCCCACTCTGGCTTTCAGTTCCTTGAAGTTTACCTTGTAGTCCGTCATAGCTCCACCGTTTCAGTTAGATACCCATTTTCGCACCCGTTTTCTGTGTCCGCTGCATTATAGCCAGTTCCGGTTCGAAGGTCTTGTGTGCCGTCATGTTCAGGAAGGCAGCCTTGTCCTTGTAGTCCGTCAACTGAAAGTAGGTCTTGGCCGTATCTTTCGATACCTTCTTCAAACCTAGTTCCACGCCGTCGTAGGAGGCACGGATAGCGTAGTCGCCATTCCTTGTCTTCACGATGGCTGCATTCTTGAACGGCACCTCTTCGCCTTCGCCCAACGGGGCAAACGGGTCGTTCTTCGTCAGGTAGGGCTGTTCGTTGAGAGCCAGCCGCTGTTTGTCTACCTGGTCCAGAATCAGGTCTGAAGCCTTGTTCACGTCCGCCATGACGGAAACGATGAACTTCGGTTCCTGCTTCAGCACCCCAATCCAGGAATCCAGATAAGCTGCGGAATTGTCTGTCACTTTCATGTCAAAGCCCATCGAATGGCAGATCATGGCGGCGGTCAGTTCGGCTACCAGTTCTTCCTTGGCATATTTCGGGTCTCCGAAGCGTCCGCCCATCTCGCGGTTGAGCCGTTCAGGAGTCATGGTGGAGTGTGACATCTCATGCAGCATGGTGGAATAGAACTCCATGCCGCCACGGTAGATTTCCTCGGGGGTGTTGCCGATATTGAACTGCTCCTTCATGGGCAGCACCACGATGTCCTGAGCTGGTGAATAGAAGGCTCCGTCCACCCGTTTGTCTGCCTGTATGGGGCAGAGCCAACCTTGCGTCTCAATCATCCGGTCGAGAGCGGCATGGACATACATGCCTTCCTTATCCCGAAGCTCGGGCACCTTGAATTTCTCCAGGAGTTTCTGCACCCGTTCGGGTTGCACCTCTGCCAGATTGGTCTGGTCGATGTTGTATACGGGGAAAGCCTTGAAGAAGGGAATGACATCCATGCCTTTCTTTTCCTCCTTGCTCATCGCCTTATACTCATCCGAACTGACTTTATGGCCGTTCTTGTCCTTGACCAGCACGTCCCAATAGACCACGGGGAACGCCCTTTCACCTTTCAGTACATGGGCTTTCAGGTTGTGCGCCTGCTTGAAGGTGAGGTACACCGGCAGCCGGTAGCCCTGGGCTGCGGTCTGCAGCTGGAGGAAGAAGGAGTTGGAACCCGAGTAGTTGCGGCCTCCCACGTTCTGCGGGAGACCTGCAAACCCGGATGCACCGCCAATCCAGCCTTTTTTCCAGTCGGAAGCCTTCATCTGCTCCATGCGGGCAATCATCATTTCGGCAAAGCGGTCGATGGCTACCTGTCCGGCATTGCCGGATGTGTTAGTTCCATACGCCATAGCTTTCGTCATCCATTACCTGACGGTCCATCAGGTTGATGTCCGTCTGTTCGACATAAAATTCAGCGGATTCATCCGAAGGATCCGTGCCGTGCGTGCGGCACCAGTCCAGGAAATCCTGTGCGTTCTCACCCTCCAGCACAAAGCGGAGATAACCGATTTTACCCTCTTGAAGAAGTTCCACCAATTCTTCGTATTCCATTACTGTTGACATATTGATTCTTGTTTGAGTTTGATACTGTTTGATTCCGTTACATTTTCAACGAAGCCGTCTTTTCCTGCTTCATCGAGTGAGCAGCGAGCAAGCCTGTGATTTCGGTGTTCAGGTACTTGGCTGCAATCTGTTCGCGTGTAGCCGTCTTGGCTTTGAAGAGCGAATAGCCGTCATCGAAGGAGATTTCATGGCGGTTGGTCTTGCCCTTGTCGCCCATATCCATCGACACCTTCCACTTGTTGTCCGCATGGTCTTTTGCCACCCGCACCCCTTTGGGGTCCACTCCTTCGGGAAGCTGGTACTTTTCGTAGGCAGACTTCAGGTGCAACCTCTCACCGAAATTCTTCTCAATGAGCTGGCTCGGTGACATGGTGCGGTCGAAGTAAGCGTTCAGGTCCTCCCGGGAAGCCACGGCAGACATCTTGGTATCACCCATCTGCGCATAGAACTTATACTTGCCGTAGTCCGGACGCTGCTCGTCTTTTTCCTTGTACACATTGAACTTCTCCACCTTGATGTCCCCCTCCGGTCCGGCAATGGTCTTGGGCATGCGGAAAGCCTCTTCCGATACCTTGGGCTGGAGTTTGGTGGGATAATAACGCTCCATGAGCTGCTGCACCGACATCTCCTTCTTCTGGTAGGCAGCCAAATCCGCAGCATCCATCTTCTGCGGTTTCAGCTGCACTCCGTCCATCTTGGCGGTGAAGTACCAGTCCGCCGGATTGGTGGTACTCTGGAAGGCATGACCATGGGTCACCTTCTCGCCGTTGGCAGTAATCATCTGCGGTTCTCGCGGCTTGCGTTCCTTCTTTGTTTCGGACGCCTGTTCGTTCTTGACTTCCGCTTTCGCTTCCGTCTTTTTCTCTTGGGCAGGTTTCTCCTCGACAGCCGTCTTCACTGTCTTGACAGGCTTTTCCTGCTCAGCCTGTTCCTTCTTTTTTCTTGCCATAGAATCCTTGTTTGGAATGATTTCTTCTTTTACTTTCTCCGGATCTTTCACTTTTCCACCGAATTCCTCTTTCGCCTTTGCCTTTTTCATCAGCTCCGGACGGTCTATCGCATCGCAGATAGCCACCCGCTGGCCGGAACGGATCAGTTTGGGCAGATGCCTGTCCAGTTCATGCCGGGGAAAGGTTAGGAACTTGATGGGGTCCTTTTCCAAGGGAATTACCTTTTCAGACACCTTCAGCGCCAGTATCACCGATGCCTTGAGTGCATCCTCCTTGTACATTTCATAGAAGTCCCCTTTGCGGAAAAGCAGCATCGCATCCGGATGTTTCTTCTTCAAGTCGTTGAACTGCCGGACAAAGCCGACATCTTCTTCTTTCTTCTTGACCATAGGGAAAAGGATTTAGCGTTTGAGACTCTTGGATTTTTCCTCTTTGGCACTGCCGAACCTGACAGCCCGTTCCTGCGACTGCTTGTCCACTACCTGCCGGTATTCCCAGCGGTTCTTGTCCGTCATCACCAGTCCCAGGTATTCGGGATGCTGCTCGTCGTAGCGGAGCTTCTGCTGACGTTCCCATTCCTTCAAGTCACCCTGAATGACCTTGAATCCCTGCGGCTCTTTCAAGTCCACACCGACAGACACCTTTTCGCCGCCCACATTCAATTCGACCGGTTTACCCTCCCGAATCTGTTGCTTCTGCTGCGTACCCAGCTCAATATCGTTGAGCTTCTCCATGTCCTTCAGTTTCTGCTCCAGCTGAATGTCCGTTACCCTTCGGTGGACAACCGACTTCGTTTCGGGGTCCAGCTGGAGGTACTGCTGCGTCTTTTCGCCACGAACCTCCACCGCCTTCCGGATAACCTCTCCCTTATCCAGCCGTTCCGCCTCCTGGTCAGTGAGAAGCAATGCCTTGTTGCGTTCCGTTTCCAGTGCGGCTCGAACCGGGTAAGCCAGCAGCGCCGGATTTCCTTGTTGGTCAGTGGTCAGTTGGAGTTTCAGCGGCAAGGTGATGACATCACCATTTTGCGCACGGATAGACACCTGCAGGAGAGGGGTGACCTCTCCGGATGCCAGTTTCTCTTTCACATCTGCCGGAAGGCTGTCTGCCTTTTCCCGGTCGATGCCCAATACTGCCAATTTCTCGTAAGGCAGCATCTCGGATAGATTTCTGTTGTGCATTTCCATATACTATTATTTACCAGTTATTTTTGCGGAATGAACCGCTTGAACACACTGCAAAAGTATTTTCAACCCTATTCTAAATAAGAAATGCACAACACAATTCTGCCATCCCTACTGCTGTTGCTGATGCCCCTTGGTGCATCGGCACAGTTCTATACGATTAGCAAAGCGTCCGATTCCGTGCAGGTTTTATCATCGAAAAAGATAGAAATCATTGCAAATGAGCATGTTTGCGGAGTGAATATAGCTCATAAAGTCAGAATGGACTCCTTACGCCCTCTTGTTGCAGTGAAAGAAAAACAGCTGCTAACCGACCAAAAGAGTGACAAAAGGACGTCCCAAAAACAAGCCGTTCCAAAAAAAGGTAAGCAGACATTCTCAAAACCAAAGCAGTCTCATTTACCGGAACTTACCATTCCCAATCTCTATCAGGAAATCATCCGAAACGGCATCCAGCACCCAAGGATTGTACTGGCACAAGCCATCCTTGAAACGGGCTGGTTCCGTTCACCGCTCTGCCGCAACCGGCACAACCTGTTTGGACTGACGAATCCCAAAACCGGGAAGTACTATGAATTCAACCATTGGACGGAAAGCGTTCGTGCCTACTATACCAAGGTGCAGTACAAGTACAAGGGAGGAAACTACCTGCAGTGGTTACGAGATATTGGCTATGCGGAGGACCCCAGGTATGTTCGTGAGGTAATTAAAGTGTTAAAAACAATCTGATACACAGATAATTTGTTCTCCAACTGACGTCAGTATCAAAGAAAAAAGTAACTTTGTATGTATACAGCCTTTTGAAAGAGGAGTATATGTAAAGGTTTATCCTTGGAGTTTGAAAGTTATAAATAAACAATGATGAATAAAAATAGTAAGAAGAATAAAAAAGCAAATAAATGTTCGAAACCTATCACTATTAAAGAAATGATAGTGATGGGCTATGTTCTATTCTGCTTAGGTATTATAATATATGGTTTATTATTGACTCCTATTTTAAACTCAATTCTAAAACATCATGGAAATAAATGTAAAGCTATAATAACAGTAAATGAATCTTCATTGATTCACAGATATACATCCAATAATTACCTGTATGAATTTAGTATAGGGGATAAAACTTATACAGGAAATTCATTGATAAAAGTAGGGAATGAGGAGAATATTGGGGATACTATAGAAATATTGTATTTTGAATGTATGCCATTTTTTAATAGACCTATATACTTTTGGGAGGACAAGTAACGTTATTCATTAACACAAAAAGAATATGATGGAATCTATCAATATATATAGATTGCATAAAGGATTGGATATCTGTCTGCCAACTCAAATACAAGATATTTTATCCAATGAGAATACTATAGATTTGACAGATTTTGATTATGCAGCAGATGTAAAGAATGCCGATTACAAGTCTTTTGCAAGTCAACTTAATGAATTGCTATACAAGGATCCAGAATACAGATATATTATATTTATGAATACAGAATATTATATTAAATATCTTCAAATATATGGAACAGAATAATTGGATAAAAGATGGTGATTGGTTCTGTGCAATTGAAGGCCTAGCAATTGCTGATAAAGTTTTCAACTTCTACTATGAGGAATTTAGTAAACTACCAGAAGAAAAGGAAATAGGTGATTATCATTTATCTATGATACGATATCGATTGTTTTGCGATTACGAAGGAAATCCTATTAAACGCAATCGGTGCAAAATTTTTAATTTAAGATTTTGTAGTCCTATAAAATTAAAATACACGAAACTATTAAATAAAAGTATTAAAAGCTACCCCAAAGAATATACCTCTTTTATTAAATTCTTAAATACCCCAAAAGAAACCAAAGGAAGCATTCATTTGGAATATGCAATATCTATGGAAGATAAGATGCGGGTAGTTCAAGAGTTTGAAATTATCAAGAATAAATTACCTTACAAATTTACTTTTTTAGATCTTATAGATACAGCTGCAAATTGTCAATGCATAGTTAATATGCATGATTTTTTAAATGACACATTTGAAGTTCCACTATATGTTCGAATTTATCTGACCTATACATATGGTGATTATAAAGATAAGAGAATTATGTTTAGTGGACTAAATTATGAATTTGCAGGTAGACTGCATCAAATAAATAACGATGGCTAATAATGCAATCCAAAAAGAGAAGAATAACAAATGAAGAAAATAACATTCAAGATATTGGAAAACTTTTTTACCAAAAGTAAATGATGTCTTATAGAATGCAGGAGATGAGTTTGAATATTCTTATACTCTCTAACACATAAAGTGAAATGATGACAAACAAGGAATTATTTAATACGGTGATTAGTCGGCTTGAAACAGAATCTTTTCTCAGCGGATTTAAGTTTAGAAAGCGCGATTCGACGTTTATATGGCAGAATCATGGATTACGTCGCTTTATAGAATTGGATCATTGGAATAAAAACGGATTGTTTATCATTTATCCTATATATATGGTTCGTTTCGATATTCTGCTTAAATGGTTTGAACCATATAGCTTTAAATCTCTGCAAGACCAAAGGGATAATATGTCTGTGGGCTTTAGTGGTAAGATGCTTGAAAGACAAGATAATTTTACAATAACAGAAGCAGATTTCGACCGTCATTACTTTAAACTTCGTGACACGCTTGCAGAATGTTCGGAAATGGTCTTTTCATCTTACAATTCGCTGCAAGATATGTTTTACCATGAGATTATACCACTATTGAAAGGAAAAAAATCATTGCCTGATGTCGGAGCAGATTGGGCATTCAGGTATCTTACATTAACTCGGATAGTATCACCTCAAGATTATCCTGTTGTCAAGGAATTAGTACTATCACGAATGTACCAAATGGCTGAAAGACATGAACCTAACATCATTGAGTATATTCCACGACTTGATGAAATAATTCAAGCCATGGAGTCTTGCTTTCCGCATGTGCGATAATTTTTTGTGTATGAAAAAGAAGAAGATTGCGAAATACATACAAGAAGCCGAAACGCCTATTAAACCTAAGGTCCTTTATGATAAAGTGACTTGGGGCGATATGTTGACTGAAAATGAAAAAACATTTCTAAGGAATGTGTTAGAAGACGAATCGCACTCTAAAGATGAAGGATTAGGTATTGCAATTGAGGCTTTTGCTCTTTCTCACACGGCAACGCGTGAAAATATTACATTGGTAGAGAAGTTTCTGGATGAAGATTTTCATAATGGTATTTTTGCTGGAACTGCTCTGAAAGTATTATGTTACGACTACTATTGGAATCTTGCAAAAGATTATTTATCACTCCTCAAAGGGATTCTATTGCGTCAAGAATCCGATGAAGAATTGTTTAGCCGTGCTGCATTAGCCTTAGGTATGTATCTGTCGAACAATAAAGACAAAGAGATATTCTATTTCATATACGATCTATTTCAGCAAGCATTGAATGAATATCATTCCAAATGTGATTGGGAAACAAGGGACAGAGTACGCTCTCTATATGAGGCTTTAAGATATGCCTCGACACCTCATGAAAAGCGCAACGATATTTATTTTGAGATTGAGAAGATGAGGTTTCCAGATAACATAGATAATGAACTTATTCTCCAATATGTAAAATTATGAAACTAACCGATAAACGATTTTGGAAATTTGAAGCAGCCATGTTGCTGTGTGGTGTGGCGACAGTTTGTGTGGAAGCATTGAACTATGGGATAAGCTTGTTTTACCTTATAGGGCAGTTGCTTATTTATCCACTATGCTTCTGTGTAGGTGGAGTAGCAACATGGAAAGTCTCTAAAGCCGGAAAAGTGTGGCAGCTCATAGGGTATAGCATGCTTTTCTCTTTCATTACCTATAATCTCTTTGCCATAGCCCTTTATCCCATATTCGGGATTCCTTTTGCTTCTTCTGCATATTTGTCATCAGTTGGTCCCTTTCCGTTATTCTCGGTTTTACCTGTTGTGATTTGTTGCTATGCGTATAAATGGATGGGAAAATGAAGAAATTCAGAGGACAACAACGATATTACAGAAGATTGAAAGTAGGAACACCGGCTGTGCATAGAAAAATGGACGAATGGATAGATTATCTGGAAAATGGACAATCGCAATACGACTATGACCATATCCATTTTGATTGCCCCAAACAGCCATTGTTCCGCTGGAATGCATCAAGCAGCATTGGGAGAATACAATAAAGCGTTATCAGTATTAACTAAAATCAAAGCGAAGATTTGTATTGAGCAATTTTTCCGTGGAAAGAAAACTTCTATTTCTACAGATACAGCTATGATACAGCTTATGGAATTAAGAAAGCTGCTCCAACAACGTCAATACCAATCTGCTCTTTCTCTTCTTAGGAAATGGCAAGACTTTACTATTCAGGCATTGAAAATTTAGTTTCGTCATTATAATAGTCGACTTTCAGATCATAAACAAATCACCAAATAGGAAGTGTTAAAAAACAAACTGATACACAGATAAATTCTTTCCATTTTGGCGTATTTATTGAAGAAAAAAGTAATTTTGTGAGTGGCTGTTAGGTCATTATTCTTTTTAAAATAAGGCATATAGTAATCATGGAATATATATATTATAGAGTTTATTTGGCATACCAGAGAAAAGGAGATGCCGCTATATTACTTAGTCCATTATATATGGCTATAGTTTATGCATTAATATTTTCTCCTATTGCAATGTTCATCATAGAATTACTAAAAGATCCACAATCTAGTAACAGTATCTATGTACTTGCTATTTATATGCTTCTTGTATTATTATACGCTTTTAGAAAATACTTATTTAAGACTGACATAAAATTATTAAGTAAAAAATTTGCAAGAAAGAAAATAAATCGCAGTATTCCAGACTGGTGTTTTTTCACAATACTTCCTTTGTGCTTTATTTGGTGGATTATCACATATTCAATGATAGTAGACTTTATTATTAAGCCATTAGGGCTAAGGGGGGCTATCTACAATTGGTTATAATATATGATTATATCATTACATGTGTTTAAGACATAAACATTAGCCTTTGGGGATATTTAAATTTAAATAGTTGTATATGAAATCTTATTTTCACGAAATAGTAAAATATCATCCAGCTGGATATAAAGATCGTATTTATACATTTGATGATTGGACTTCAATTTCAGATATAGGAAAAATCTTTAGAACCGGCATATTATCCGCAGATGATTATATAAAGGTAGAAGATAGTTATGTAAATACTATCCTGACGGTGATGTCTGAAACAGATTGCCATTATCTTACTATAGAATATGTTGAAGCGTATGAAGATGAGATAGTAAAACGCATGAAAGAATATAAACAGCGGTATAATATACCGGTATTAGACCCTATCCCGAATCTAAAAAAGGGGAAGGAAGTTTCAAAAAACGAGGCTGCCGTTTTGTTCAGGCTCTGCTTAAGAGAACTATGCTATATTAAGTTTTCTTGCAAGTCAAAGAAATTAAAAATAGAATTTGGTTATGACTATTATCTATATATAAAATGCCTCATAGGGAAAGAGAGGCTTAATCAAATCGTCAGTGAGAACCATTTGTATTTAGACCCAAGGGGGTAAATAAAATGCTTCTGTACTTTCAATATTCTGTATTTCTGTTTATAAATCAACGAAGGATGAAACAGCAAACCGATAAACGATTCTGGATACCGATACAGTATATTAGCATATTGTTCACGACAATATGTCTCATTGGGTTAAATGTACATTTTATATTTATTTTTGTCATAGCCTTCTTGCTTTGGCTGTTTATCCCTGCAATTATTATTGCCAGTATATCATTTTTTTATTCACTAAGGTGCAACACCAAGCATAAAAAAAGACTTCTGATACTACACATAATCAACATACTCTTGGTATCGTTTTTGTATTTCAATCCGGCAAAAAGATGCGATGCCGATATAATGGAAAAACATTATACCAAATATGGAGACCATATGGAGCAAATATACCGAAATCTCTATGATGAATTAACTCCCGGATGTTATGTGGATATTGAATTTGAGCATGGTCATGTTTCCATATTCCATTTTTCAAATGGTATTGATAAAGTGGAGTCAAATTGGGACCCAAGTGAGGAAAAAGTAGATTCTCTGCTCCACCAATGCGGACTCGGTAGGAGTTCTCTCAAATGGCTGGAAATAGAGTTGAAGGAAATAGGCTGTATGTCTATTTCAATGAGAGCTGACCCCGATGAATCTTTTTGTGTTGGTTTCCGTCGTATAGGCATGGGTAAGTATTATTATCAAATATATCACAAGCCTCTGTCTCTTGATGAACAGAGAGAAATCAATGAATCGGACGCTTCTATTCTTTATACGCCTTACGTGGTGTTTAACTATGCTGGAGGGGCAATAGGAAATCAGAATTTTATAGGTAAGCAAGAATATATGAGAAAGAAAGAGAAACAATTATAATTGAAATGGATTATTATGAATATACCGCATACTGTCAAGCCGCTCCATTACCTGTTATAGCGAGATGGGGATATGATAGTAATCCTACAAGAATTAAAACAAAGAACAGAAAAATCAATGGGTAGATATTTTAATTTTGTATTGTTATTTTTTCTTATAAGCTGTTCGTCAACTAACATAAAACTGGTTGATTACTACTATATATATTCTCCTGATGATTACTATGCTACACATTATCTAAAATGTAAATTGTCAAGTAATCATGACCCTGTAATTGATAGTGTGCGTGTAGTTTATTGGAATGATTCAACCATAATAATTGGACGCGAAGGGAGAAAGTATAATTGGTGGGTCATTAAGGCTTCTGGTGAAAAATTGAAATGCTGTAACAACGATTCGGTAATTGGACCTGTTTCAGAGCATTTTGTGAAGGCTTATATGGCAAATATAAAGTATAGCAAGTTAATTTTCAACTAGTTTTTAGCGATGAGCAACGATTCTTTTATTTTAAAAATTATACCATATTTCATGGTAGTGGCATTTCTATTGGTGCTAATTCTATCTCCGGTTTTACCTAATGCGGGTATTGATGATACCTCACAAAATGTTCTTCATATTTCCTATCTCAAAGGACGTATTATTTTTGCGATAATTATACTTATCTTTCATTATAAGTTTATCAAAACTCGCTATCTTACTAACAAGATATATTCTTCGTTAACTCTCTTTCTATACCCAATCTTATTGTATGTGATGTTTCATACTGAGAATCCCATAAACTTTATCCCATATTTTATTTCACTGTATCTATTTAATGGAGAAGGCGAGATTTATTTCATTGCAATTTTCGATGTGGTTTTGGTCTTTTTATCACTATATTTGATTCAGATTTTTATTAGTTCGCAGTTTTATAAAAAGATGTAAGATGTCTTGGCACTATAAAACAATTTCCATAAACTGGCCGATACAAAGGAAAAGATGGAATGTTGGATTCATTAAAGAACCCAATAGATGGTTATTATACACGGCGTATAGACGGAGTGTTATTTACATTTCAAGACAAACACTTTGATAGGAAGGATTTTATACCCAATTATAAAACTCAAATGGTTTTTGTGAGGTAATTAATGTGTTAAAAACAAATTGATACACAGATAATTTATTCTCCAACTGACGGCTTTATCAAAGAAAAAAGTAACTTTGTGGGTAAGTGAATAGGATACAGGTCTTTGGGGACTAAATCAATATTCACCGGGAAAAAGGCTTGAAATAACACATGAAATAAGTTCTTCTACAGCATTTAAATAATAAAGGATTTTTATATGGCAAGATTCTCTCACACAATCAACATAGCGATATTCTGGTTGTTTCTTTTATCGGCGATAGTTCTTTCCCTTGCAAATTGGGGAATAATACTGTTCTCAATAGTTGACACAGTAATTATACATTCAGCTAAGGCCATCTTAGTTTACAAGATATGGGCTGCGTTAGCAATATCCGCAGTCATATTGTCTCACGCTTTTTTTTATCAAATAATGTATGATCCAACTATTAGTAGCCGAATTCTGTCATGGGTTAATCAACATTCTACCGTATTATCAGTTTGGCTATCATTGGGATATATCAATACATACTTGGTAGATTTGTTTTATATTAAAGAGAAATATACACAGTATGAATTATTGCAATATAGGATTAATGTAACGAGTTCTACTATTGCCATGTTTCCTATATTAAATATAGTAATATATCATTCAATTATTAAAAAAATGCGCAAAAAGATGCAGCTGCTTTCTACTAAGGAATTAATTATCTTATACTTAAAAGGGCAGCTGATGACATACCTAATTCGGGTAAAGCAATAATGGCATAGATATAGATATGGTAGAAGCTGCCCTAAGAAACAATTTGAACTGGTAAAATAAGAATCTTATATACGCACTGGTAAACAAGAAAACGATTGTGTAATGGATAGATTTAAGCTTGAAATATTCAAAAAAGAATCAGAAAAAGATTTTACGTTCTATAAGACTTTATCCATGGAAGAAAGTTCTTCTTTCCTTAACAAACTTTCAGTGCAATTTCATATTCCATGTGGAAACTTCAATATTTTGCAGAATATAGGAAAGCCAAGAGAAGATCTGAATGCTGCATCAGACGAATTTCAAGTGGAAAGGCTTTTTACAAAAACGAATCATCCTGATGAAATTGCTGTTGTTTGGGATTCTGAAAATCGGATTGATGTTTTTAGTTATGATGATTTCTGCAAATACTTTTCTTACATCTGGTACTCAGTCGTAGATGATATTCTTGTTACAGACATGAAATATGATTTTATATTTTTCATTCGGCATGATGGCATAATCTTTGATATATACAGGTAACCCATTCTGTGCATAATCCATTAAATAGTTATATATGTCTTTGGCGGAAAGGAGATAAGCAATGAAACTAACCGATAAACGAATTTGGAAATTTGAAGCAGCCATGTTGCTGTGTGGTGTGGCAACAGTTTGTGTAGAAGCATTGAACTATGGGATAAGCTCGTTTTACCTTATAGGGCAGTTACTTATTTATCCGCTATGCTTCTGTATAGGTGGAGTCGCAACATGGAAAGTCTCTAAAGCCGGGAAAGTGTGGCAGCTCATAGGGTATAGCATGCTTTTCTCTTTCATTACCTATAATCTCTTTGCCATAGCCCTTTATCCCATATTCGGGATTCCTTTTGCTTCTTCTGCGTATTTGTCGTCGGTTGGTTGCTTTGCGTCGTTCTCGGTTTTACCTGTTGTGATTTGCTGCTATGCATATAAATGGATAGAAAAATGAAGAAATTCAGAGGACAACATTGATATGACAGAAAATGTAGAATTAACAAATGGTAGAAATGAAGAAGAAGTACAATAATGTAATATTGCTCATTGCATTGGGATTAGTAGCTATTATATATATCCTGAGACATAATTTTTTGATAACAACTTATACCTACGCCATTGTTATTGCTGCTATTTCTATTGCAGTAACATTGATAGCTTTTATTTTCAAGGCTACAAGGCAAAAAGACAAAGTGTTATTTGGAATAAAGTCTTTTGTGATGCTGTATATTTCTATTTGGACATTATTCTATTCATATTGTTATGTACAGAAAAGCACAAATGTACAAACAGCTATTGTACCAATAAATGGTTATTATACACGGCGTACAGACGGAGTGTTATTTACATTTCAAGACAAGCACTTTGATAGGAAGGCATTTATACCCAATTATAGTGACAGCTTAATTGACAAATATGTCATTAAGCTAGAGTTAGTAGAAGTAATATCTAATGTATATTACATCAATAAGCTACATGTTATTCCCAAAAACTAAAAAGATAATTGTAATAGAAAGTAGGAGATACTTTCTTTGACTTGTATGATATTTAGTAATATCAGTTTGAAATACATCAAAGTGAGGAATTAATGTCTCCGGAAGAGAATGTACGCAGGCGAGATAGGCACCATCATATGAATGAAAAGGTATTTGGTAACTAATTTAAAATTGAATAAATGAAAAGATCACTTTCACTGTTTTTACTTTTAATATTATTATGCATTATTGGAAATAAGTACTAAAGAACTTACATAAGATACTGCAAACGATAAAATAAAATCAAGAATAATAAGAGTCTAATAGAAGATATTACAGACAAAAATATTCCGTTCAACAGCAGGTAATTAAGGATAATTATGTTATCTTTGGATAAGGTAGAATGTGGTTCTGCGATTACAACATATATATGACAACAATGGGAAAAGAAACAAGTCTAAATGAACTTAGGATTTCTAATGAGGAATTTGAGACCCTAACGAAGTGCCAGCCTGAAGTAAGATATCAGTATACGCTTAAAAGAATTGCTGATACTGAAACAATGTGGTCAATAGTTGGAGGTAAAAACTCCTTTGCGATTCAGTCTTTTGGAAAAGAACGACTACTTCCGATATGGTCTTCCAAAGAATATGCTCAAGCATTTTGTATGAAAGAGAATGCAGATTGCGAAAGTATTGCTATAACTCTTGATTCTTTTGAAGAATCTGTAATAGATTATATTTGTAAGGAAGAACTTCTTCTTAATGTTTTTCCGACAATACAAGAGCCTGTTGGCAAAATCGTAGGATTGAATACATTTGCAGAAGATTTAAGTAAAATTTTAGAAGACTACAAATAGTATAGCTTTCTGCTGTCATACATGTCGATTCTTAAAGATGAGCTAACTATCCCATAAAGGCGATGGTTGACTTGTTATATAGGCAGTAGCAACTTGAAACTATCATTTATTACGCAAAATAATGAAAAAGTGGATGATAATAACCGGCTTGATAGTCTTGTCTGTGATAAGCTATTGGCTTATTGATAGCCGAATCATTGATTATGCAGATGGTACACCTGTGAAGTACATGGAACTTCCCAAGGAGGTACAAGATAGCCTTGTATGGTGGGGAAAACATGATGGATGTGTTTCGATAGAGGATACTGTAATCGTAAGATATAAGCCCGTGATTTGTTTTGATTCGGATTATACGATGTTGTATTTTGATGTTGGACCATGGACTTTTGCTCATTTCCTGAAGCGTAACAGCGATGGGAAAATATGGAAATTTAAAGGGATATACAATATCCCCAAGCCTATGGTCACCATTGGTGATACGCTTTATGTTCCATCTGAATATAATATCAACTCCGGTGGCAGAGTAGATGACAATGCGGTCTTTTACCGACATATTCTAAAATAGATGAAGATTGTACAGAACATATTTGTCACATTTTATAACTACCTAGTAATAATGAAAGAATAATGCTATGGATTCAGTCTTTAATCTCAATGGATTGGGAATCAACAATGTTGCATACTCCAAATGTGAGGCACTTAGGATGATAGGTTGCTTCGAAGAACAAGGCATTCCAGTGCTGGGTGGAGATGTATTCCTTCTCAAGGATAATATTCCAAGTCTCACTTATGACAATTGGTATTGTGATAAGAATCCTCAAGAATCGGATCAGGAATACGTTATCCGGAGTTGTAGAAAAGCTTATGAATATGTAAGTTCTTATAATTCTGATGATTCCAACAAGGCTTTGTTCTCTCTCGTACATTAAAATATAAAATGAGTATGAAAGAAATATAGAGAACTTTGTATTGGTGTTGTATCTAAGCAGAACGACTCAGTAGTTTCAACCAATAACTTAGTTGAGGTCTACTACTAGTATCATTTCTAATTCAATAAATATGAAGATTAAAACATTATTTAAGACAATTTTTTGCGCAGGATTAATTCTTGCTTTTGTTTTGTATCTATGCCATTTATACGGCAACTATATAGAAAAGACCCAGGAGCCTATTACTGATTACATATATAATGGATTTGAGGAAAAAAGTAACTATAAGAGTTCAAACACAATTCTTATAACTTATAAATCAAAACAATATAGATTACATACAGGAGATCGAATCTTGAACAAGATAAAGTCTGGGGATTTTCCTAAATTATACTATTCTTCAAAAACAGATTATCTTTTTTTGAAGGAGACTACTTGCCTGCTGGTTATGCCCAAGCCACTTTATTGTTCTCTATTATCTTGCCGACTATTGGTACCCTAATATGGAGAAAAGAACTTGATAATGATATACGCACAATGTAACCGACACCGAAGGCAACGTGACAACCTCCGTATGACGTGGGGGACCGCCGCACCGAGGTGAACCATCCTGCAAGCGGCATCACCACCTCCACCTATGATGCACTCGGCAATGTGCTGACCAAGCAGACAGCCAACCTTGCCAAGGAAGGCAAGTCCATCACCTACGACTACGATTATCACCGGCTGACGGGCATCAACTATCCCGACCACCCGGAGAACAACGTGAAATAAGTGAAGGTCTTATCAATGAAAAAAGTATCTTTGCAGATAGTTAAACAACAATACACCCTCTATGTATCAAATGAAATACAGGCTATTCATCATATTATTTTTCATTCTCGGGATTTCTTGCCAACAGAACAAGACCTTTCGCAGTATTGATTCTTTTCGAGATACTCACATTTGGACACTTGCAAAACTCGTTCAATCCGAAGATACTGCAAAAATGAGAGAGTTCGTAAATTCCAATCCAGCAATTGATATAGATGAATTGGACTCCAAATTCCACAAGAACCTACTGATATGGGCGATATTTAACGGTCGTTATAAATCCGTTGAATCTCTATTACGTTTAGGTGCGGACCCTAATTTTACTGCTTTTGATGGAACGACACCTTTAATTTATGCATCCAGATTCTTGACTTCTGAATACAAAGCTGATATCAGATATATCGCCATACTTTTAAAATTTGGGGCAGATCCAAATAAAGTTACCAAGGATTCTGTTTCAGGATTAAAAACGAATGCTTTAGACGTAGCTGCAATAACATCTATTGAATATGTAAAATATCTAATCAAAAAAGGTAAAGCAGACCCATTTGTAAAGGTAAATAACATATCTCCGATCGAACAAGCTGTAATTCAAGATCAATTAGAAATTGTTGACTACCTTATATCATCTTCAAATGTTTCATTACACATCCCGTCAGGAACATATGGTGGTGGAAGGACGGTCTATGACATATTAGCTAAAAAACATTACCCATCCGATAGCGATTTATATACATTACAGCAAAGGATACTTCAGTTGCAGACTACTGTTCCTAAATAGGAAAATGGAATACTATGATAGATTACAAAGAATTTCTTCATTCTTGTATTAAAAGGCATAAAGGCATGTTTCGAAAAATATTAGTTATAACTTTAAAAGTTATTATTACATCAGTCTTAATTTATTCTGCATTTGTGATATTGTTTATATCGACTTTTGATTTGCTCTCATTGTCGGTAAATATGAGTTTTAAAACGTTTATTCTTGAACATATTATTCCCAATATTTCTGCTGTAATTGCATTGATTTTTCTTATTAGATATATTTGGACTTCTAATAAGGATGATTCAGATACTAAATAGTTCTCTACTGCATATGCTATACGTATAACAGAAACAAATGTATCGGATAGAACGCGTAGAACCCATACTTCGCCACCTTGCCATGGATAAACCCGCGTGTTCCATCATAGCTGGAAATCACTAGACAAGCCAGCAAAGCGCCAACTATTCCATAGTGCATCATCAGCGGAAAGGCACAAAATAGCTGCGCCTTTCTACCCGAGGGAAAAGAAGGATTGCTGACGTTCCCCAACAGGTAAAACACCACCATCATCAGAATCCCCCGCCACTCATAGTCCACTCCGGACCAAGTGGCGAAACCAGCTATAGAAAGGATGACAGCCCCACAAAGGATGTCATCCTTTTTTAATGCCTCGAAAGCAGCCAAAGCCAATACACCTAATGCCAGGGTAAAGAGTACATTGTGCGTCCCATCCAATCCATTCAGCAGATACCAGGGCACTTCACTGACTACGGCAAACCCGAGCAGCTGCAGAAAGTACTTCATCCGGTTTCGGGTATGCCGAAAGCCCTCTGCAATGAGAAAGGCGAACACCGGAAAGGCGATGCGCCCGAAGCAGCGCATAACCTCGTAAAGGAGTGTTCCGTGCTCCATCAGGTAGTAGGCACAGTGGTCTGTCACCATCGAAAGGACGGCGATGACCTTCAGTGCGCTACCACTCAATGGAGGCAAATGGATTGAATGATTATATGTTGATTGTAAGGATGCCATTATACAAATCATTTATGCCATACCCAGCAGTTCCTTGACCATTTTCTCCACTTCATCGTTCACCCGTTTGAAGTTGCGGTTCAGCATGATTTCCTTCTCGCGGTCGTTCTTGAACTCATAGATTTTCGGCAGCGGCACATAGTGGTCTTCCTCGTCTTTAATCTTCTTCATATCGAAGTGTGTCTTGCAGAAGTACTTCGTAGTCTTGAACTCTTCCGACTGCTCGATGTCGAAATGGTTCAGCATCCGCTCGTCCGTAGCCGTGAAGTCACGGGCAGCCTGACCCGCCAGCCAACCGGTTGCCATATCCGCTATCTTGGCGGCAGGCACCAGGTAATCCATCTTTTCGGAGATGGTGGTCGATACCTTGTTGTCGTTGATGGAGATGGACCGGGAAGTCTGCTTCGCCTTGCCGAACACATCATTCTGCGCCCATTCCAGTGTTTCCTTGTTACGGGCAGCACCCATGAAGATGTTACCGCAGGTCGTGATAATCTTCTGCATCCCCACCTTGCCGTAGTCAGCCTCCAGCTGGGGCAGTTCCTGAAAGCCCAAGGTCACCGCCACCTTGTTGGAGCGAGCCGTACCAATCAAGCGGTCTATCTTATGGAAGTAGAGCGTGGGCAGCTCATCCACAATGATGCTCACCGGGATGTTTCCCTTGGAGTTGACTCGGGTAATCAGTCGGTTCAGCACCAGTGCATTCAAAGAACCGATGACCTGTTCCTTCTCCGGGTCGTTGGCAATCACCAGATAGCTCGGATGGGCTTTGTCCGAAATCTTCAAGTCGAAGTCATCCCCCGTAAACACCCAGTAGGCTTCCGGAGATACCAGTCGGGCAGCATTGACACGGAGTGTACCCACCATACCTTCCAGCTGGTCGTTCGCCTTGTTCTCGTAGGCACTCTTGAACGGAGCCATGAGGGAAGCAATCTTGTCGTCCTGCATCAGAATGTTGAACACCTGGTCATAGGACCTGCCTAAGAAGGAAAGCACATGCGGCATGTCCGAGAACTCCCCGGTAATGGTGTCCGGCTCCACCTCCTTACCGTCTTCATCCTCGTACCAGCAGCGTTCAATCTTCACCTGCTTACCAGTTCTATCTTTGTAGGAGAAGCTGTTCAAGTCCACAAACATCCGGTCTTCATCCGTTGACACATCGTTTCCGTTCTCATCCACGAAATCCAGCACTACATTTCCGTCCTGGTCAACCGCATTGAAATCATCCCAGTTCCGGATCACAATCTCATACTTGTGAACCTTCCCGTCCGTATTCTTCGGGTCATCCACTAAAGAAACAAAGCGTTTCAGCTTCTTGCCTTGCTTGAAGCCCACCGGATGGAAGTTCACAAAGAAATAGATAATTGCCGCCAGGAAGTTCTCTGCCGAGTTGGTGAAGAACGCCTCAGAACCCCCTTTCTTCTCACCGCCACCCTTGTTCAGGGAAGCCAGCAAGGTGGCCGCCGTTTCCGATGCTGCCGCCAGGTCCGGAATGTACTTCCGCTGAATCGGATTGATGCGGTCCGAATACTCCACATCCGTGAAGTTGATGGTACGGAAACCGCAATTTTCAGGCAGTTTACCAGCCTTCCGGTTCTTGCAATACTGATAGAAAAGCGTCTTGGCGAGCGTCGGGTACTTGAAGTCATATACCATCATAGAGAACCCTTTGGCTGCATGCTGACGGATAAAGGGATCGATGATGCCGAAGGACTTACCCGAACCTGGCGTACCCAACACAATCGTTCCACGGAAAGGATTGATAATGTTGATCCAGCCCTTGTGCATCTTCTGCTTCCAGTAGTAAATCATCGGGATGTTCACCGAATAGTCATTGGCTACCAGAGTTTCTGATTGCTGGAACGATTCGTTCTCAAAGTTGAAGCGGTCTTCACCCACCTTGTAGTTGTAGTACTTGGCAATGCCATCCAGCCCCTGATGCACCAGCATGGTACCTACCACCGAACAGAGCGCATAAAGGATGCGGTTGGCCGGGAAGCCAAACCAGCTCATGCCGATATTCATACCGTGAAAGATAAAGCACATCCCGACCAATGTCAATCCCGCCAGCACCGGATAGATGACCATCGTCTTGACGTTGAACTTCAGTGCCTTCTTTGCCTTGGTTCCGATACAGACCACACAGATGCAGATCAGTTCAGCCACCTTGCAGCCCGATATGGAATTGAACACCTTGAATCTGCCCAACAAGTCCAGGACAAACTGCGTGACACGGTTATCCGCTGTAACGGGAAGATTCATCACAATCTCGATGATGAGAAAGATGTAGATGCAACTGCGGAAGTAGTTGTACATCTGTTGCTGTTCCCGGGTTTCTTCGAATGCCATAAGCCATCAGATTGAGTGAATACTAAAAAGGAATCTTTACACCCAGTAATAGTCCGTTGCGGAAGGTATCGCCATGTAGGAAGTTGACGTTGTTCTTCTGGATCAGCGAAAACTCCCAGCCGTTCTGAAAGACATAGCTGTATTCAAAACCGGCTTCCACACCGAAGAAGAACTTCTTCTCAGTCGCTCCGAACTGCGGTCCGAAACGGAAGCGGAGCATACCGTTCTTGTAACGTACCAGGCGGTGCTTGTAGAGGATGCCGCCGTCCCAATAATAGCCTTTCCAGAAGTCGTCCTTCTGCCAGTGGTTGCCCACTTCACCGAAGAGTTCCACCGCATTCCCGTAGGAAAGGGGACGTTCGTAACCGACGGTTGCGTTCAACGTAGAGGGAAACAGGAACCCCGCATTCAGGGTCAGCTTGCTGTCTTGTGCGTAAGCAGCGAGAGAAAGCGCCGCACAACAGAGAATCAACAGGTATTTTTTCATGGCTGTGTAGGATAAGAAATGTAATAATAAGGATAGTAAGCCGCCTCCTTCAGGATGTCCGAATCAAATCCGTCTGCATGAAGGATATCTTCGTATTCAATGGTCAGCACAATCACGCGACCGCTAATCTGGTTCTCCGATATTTCCAGGCGGAGCACCTTCTCGTCCGGGAACGTCAGTTTGGGAAGCACCATCACATTGCGGTAGTTCTTTTTGAACTTGCGTGAAGAGTTGAGCGTAAAGACCGGCGCCAGCTCGATGGTCTGCGAGTTGGTGGCTTTCGTTTCCTTCTTGTCCGTCAGCTTCACCCGGATTTCCTCGATGTCGTAGGGAATCTTCGTCCTGTTCTGCAGGGAATAGTCGATGAAGAAATAATCCCCCACGGCATAGATGTTGTTGACCACGGCTTTCATGCCGTGCGCCTTGGACACAATCTGGTTGAATTTTCTATCGCTGCTGTAAACCGCCCAGGCATAGCGTGCCATTTCCGCCATGGGCATGGACACCTCCGGGTTGATGTAGGACTTCGTATGGCTGTAGGGTACCTCGAAGATGGAAGCCGCCAGAGCGGGAACACTGGTGTAGAGAACATCATACTGGGCGATGTGCCGTTCACCGATCAGGGTGACCGTTCCCAGCAGTTCATTGTCCCGGTAGCCAGCCGTCTGCAGGGAGTCCCCGACAGCCTCCATAAAAGGCTTGATGCGTACCATGTTGTCGGCGCACTGATTGCCGATAATCTTGGGTGTGGAAATGTCCACCAGCTTGATGTTCTCGGGCATGACGATGTGGGTGGTCACCTCGCTGTTCACGTAGATCTTCTCTTTGGCGGAAACGTGTCCGATGATACCGAGAAGACCGAAGAAAAGTAAAAATAATTTTGTTTTCATATTGGGTAATTTTTATGATTTGCTGATTGTGTGCTTTGGTTACTTGTAAACTTACTTACTTTATGCTTTGTAATCTTGTTGACTATATGATTAGTAATAAAGTTTACCTATTTCCATCCTTGTCCTTTACCGGGCATCCTCCGAGTTGATCAGATAGACAATCGTGTTGTACTTGATTTTCGCCTTGTTTTTGCGGATATTCGACGAAATGGCAGAAGTCGCCGAATTGTACATGTTCTGCAAGGCCTGCAGGGCAATGGCTTCGCCCGATATGCCCGACCCGTAGCCGTTCTCCGATTCGAAGCTGATGTTCTGCTGCACTGTGCTGGAACCGGCATCCTTCACGAAGTCACGGAAAGCTGATTCAGGTACATAGAACCCTTCCATGCCGTCGTTGTCGAACACCGAGAGCTTCACCTTGATGAACTTGTCCCCAGCCAGAATGCTCGTGATGGTGGCCCGTACACGCTGCTGTCCGAAGCCCGACACCGTACCATAGAGATAGGTTCCTTTCCGCAGTTTCGTTCCGCTCACCGTCACGTCGTCCAGCAGCTTGAAACGAAGCCGGGTTCCCTCCTTTGCCTTGGTGGTCTGGTCAATCATTGCCCGGATCAGTTTCGCTTCCACGGCATCCTCCGAGGCGGTGACCGTATGGAATTTGTCCGCATTCGTATCGGCGGACTTGATGACCAGGTTCGGCCGGTTGCGTTCCCTTTCCGCCTGTCTGACCTTGGCAATCGAGTCCGCCCGTTGCTTCTGTGCCGCTTCCTCCGCATCCTCGCTGCCGAAGCCCAGTCCCTTCTCGATGGCTTTCTGCCGCTCGTAGCTGCGCCGTTGGATTTCCTCCAGGTCACGGGCAAAATCCTCCTGCGAGGTATAGTCTGGCGAGGCACCGTTGCCCTGTGTGCCGCCTGCAGTCCGGTGAGAAGCGTTGTTCCCGTAGGCGTAGGAGTTGATATGCCGCTTGGACTCAGCCAGCGACCGTTCCAGTTCCTCCATTTCCCGTTGCTGACGGAGCCGTTCCGCTTCCGCCGCATCCAGTCTGTTCAGTTCCTCCTCGCTGTAGCCGTGCTCCAGCTCCTCGTCCGTTTGTTTTTCCTCGCCGATGCCGCCCACGGCAGTAAAGGCATCCTCGTCCCCGAAACGTCGGGACATCTCATACATCTTGTCTCCGGCTTCCTCCGCCTGCGCTTTGGGAAGCTCCGTATTGATGCGGTCGGTGGCTACCGTCTGTTTCGTTTCACTGCCGCCCCCGAAGGTCTGCATCACAAAATACACCAGGGCGCACAGTGGGATGAACACCACCAGCGGAAAGATGTACTTGGGCTGTTTGAAGTTAATTTTCATCATGGGTATCATTGTTTTTTAGTGATTGGACGATGTGTTCCAGTTGCTGGTAGCGTTGGACGATTCGGATGGAGTCCGCATGGCTTTTACGGGGAAGGGCGATGAGCGAATCCAGTTCCTCCCGCAGTTTCTGTCCCCGGCCAGTCAGTTCCATCAGCGTGGTACGGTGCACGTTCTTGTTTGCCTGTATGGTGCGGAACCCCTGAAACATCGGTTCCACCAGTGCGATGCCGTTCAGGCTTTCCGTGCCTGTCCACGCTGCTTCGTCCGTTTTCCGGTTGCCCGTCAGTAGGACATCCCCTGCGATGTTTCCCGCCAGCAGGAAAGCCAGCGACCCCACCACACAGGCAAAGGTGTGCCGGGGATGCTTCCTTGCCCAGCGGTTGGCCAGCCGGATGCGATCCGCAAGCCGGAAGCGGTTGCCCACTTCACCCAGCCGGGGTTGCAGCCATGCCCGTATCAGCCGGTGCGTGTTCAGCCGGCTCTCTTGTAAGCTACGTTTAATCGACTTCATTGTATCTCATTTAGGGGTTGTCGGTTCAATAATCCAAATCCTTGTTCTCCAGTGTCCTCCAGTTGGTGATCATCAGACCGTGGGGATTGTTCCTTGTCCGGGGAACCGATTCGATGAACCCTGTTGTGACCATGGAGCGTTTCAGGTCCCGGGTACGGCGCTTGATGAGCTGCGTCCCGTAGTAAGTGAACTTCCGTTCGTGTTCATCGAACCGGATGGAATCACACATGATGGTACACACCGCTGAAGAGGAGATGATATCAGAGTAAAATCCGTTCTCGTCCAGCGCCTGCTTCTGCTTGAGGGCGGTACCGTCCGCCATGTACATTGCCTTGCCGACCGTCCACTTGATGTAGTCGTTGTCGGGAGGCAGGTTAAAGAAATACTGATGGAAGAGCTGGATATGCGCCTTGGCTTCCATCGTGAAGTTCGCTTCCAGCCGGGCACGCTGTGCCAGGAAGGGAATGTCGCCGTCCAGTATGTAGATCTGCTCCCGTTCTTTCGTCACGAGCGAGATGCAGCACCAGACGGTGAACCCGCAGATGAGGGTGCAGCCACCTATCGTGGCCAGCACCGTCATCAGGGCGAGTTTCGTTTTCTGTGCTAATGATTCGATAAGCATATTCGTTGGGATTAGAATTTATTTGCTGTTCTTGCCTGCGCTGGGCTTCACGATGGACACGGCACCGCTTACGGCAGCTCCTGCTATTGCCCCTGCTGCACCGCCAGCCATGGAAGACATGCCCATCACGGCACCGCCTGCTGCACTTCCTGCACCGGAGCTGACACCGCCCGGAATCAGCCAGGAAGCCACTTCGGGCACAAAGCGGATGATATAGGCACCCACCAGCATCCCCATGGCATACATACAGTTGGAACCGATGCCCTGCAGTCCCAGTGCGCCGATCTGTTCCCAGGAGTTTACCGAGCCGTGAAGCAGGTGGTTGTAAGCTATGAGGTCCTGCTGCAGGTTATAGAGCAGAATGAAGTCGATGTAGTAGATGCACATATAGGTGACAAAGCCCCACAGCGAGAGGGATAGGAACTTCGACATCCACTGGCTCCAGGCCGAGTTCCAAGGCGGAGCCAGAGATAGGGCGAACATGATGGGACAGAAAATCATCAGGATGGCCATGAAGATGCGCTGCGCCACCAGAATGCCGTAGTAGGACATCTGGAATATCAGTTCCCCCACAAAGCGAATGACATCGTTGATCCATTCGCTCATCTTGGTTTCAGCCGCCACCGCTGCCCGCTGCGCATAGTTGTTGATGGTGTTGCCCAGATTCTCCACGTTGTAGATGAGCTTGTCCCACCAGGCAGCATCCTGTCCGATGGCGGTTACTTGCTGGGCGGTGGAAATGGAGTCCTGCACCTCCCGCAGGCGGTCGAGGTATTCACTCTGTTTCTGTGCCACCTTCAGCTCGAAAGCGGCCACCTCCTTGTTTTTGGCTTTTGCCATGGCCTTGGTAGCGGTTTCCAGTCCTTTGCCGGGAACCTGCAGGGCCTGACAGATCCACGAGGAAGAAGAGATACAGATGGAAATGCCGATGATGCGCAGGAGTTTCATCACGTCCATGCCGCGCCGTCCGAGCATCATCATCCAGCACTCGTAGGAGCCTACACAGAGCGCCAGCAGCAAGCCGATGATGCGTGCCAGTCCGATGGCATCCCCCAGTATTGCCACATTCGGGAAGGTCTCCATGGCGACCAGCAGTTTGTCCAGACTCTCGTCAATGGCAGGCAGTCCGATGGTTAAGGGAACAAACAGTAGATTCATTTGCTTCAATAATTTGTTGGTTATACGTTCGTTGTTTCATCTCAGTTCAATAATGGGTAGCCGCTACGGCGCAGAGGTTGGCAGTCCGTTTGACCAGCGTTTCCATCTTCTGCCGGGCTTCCTCGTAAGCCTGCTGCCGTTTGGCATTCTCCAGTCCGTAGCCCACTCCGGTCTTGTGGATGTAGGCGATGTCGGCACAGAGAATCTCATTCTCCCGGCTCAGCTCATCCACCTGGTATTTGAGCTTTCCACCGCTCTTCTTCAGGCAGTAGAGCAACCCCTCGGTGATGCAGTCCTGCATCCGGTTGAACTCATCCTTGTATGCCGGATAAGCCAGGTCCACCGCCCGGTCAGCTTCCCGCAGCAGTTCCTCCTTGTAGAGTTCCTCCAGGTATTTCCGTTCTTCTTCCACCTTCTTCACCTTCTGCCGCTGGGTCTCTTCAGATACCACCCGGGTGGGCATGATGCGTTTGATGTTCGACTTGGGTTCCTTGAAACGTACCCGGAATCCCGAGTTGAACCCCGCCCATTTCCAATACATTTCCGCACCCGAGTATTTCTTGTGCAGCAGGAAGTAGTACCAGTCCGGTGCAAAGTCCCAGGGTCCGTTCTCCATCGACTGCCACTGCCGGGCTTTTTCCTTGTCCTTGGCCGGACGCTGGGCATGCAGACCGGAAGCCACCGTCATGCCCAGCAAGCAGAGTAATATAATTTTATACCGCATATCCTTGATTCCATTTGTTGACCACCTTGTTTACAATCTCGTCCTTCACGCTGGAGTTGAGAATCTCCCAGATGTAATCCGGCTTCCATCCGCCCTGCGTCATGAGGTAACAGTAGAGGTTGGCATTGTCGATGATATACCTTGCCTTGTCGATGGTGCTTTTCAGCGTCATCACCAGGTTCAGTTTCTCATCGAGGGAAGCCTTCATCAGGTTGATGCCCGAGGCAGCTACGGAAGCATACAGCTTGTAGCAGTGCTTCACTTCCCGGGAGATAGCCAGGTTGGCATCCGCATAATACCATGCGACAAAAGGCTTTTTCTTCACGTGCTTGAAGGTGTTGGACGTAAAGTCCTTGTACTCCTTGACCAGCATGTAGAGCGAGTTCGCCGTGGAAGAGACAGCCCCTGCCAGCACCAGGTAGGAATGGGCATTGTTCATCTTCGTGTTCAGGGTGGTCCGTACCTCGTTGAAGCGGTTCGCTCCCTTGGTGACCAGCGACTGTTCCCCGAAGCTCGTAGCCACCCGCTGCATGGCTTTGTCCTCGTCCTTCTTCACCGCCTTGTGCAGGGCGATCAAGGCTTCGATGGTCGGCAGGTCCTTGGGGACGACACCTGCCAGGCTCCTGCCCGGGACCACGAAGGTCAGCAGGCAGAGCGCAACACTCAGTATGGTGATTCGTTTCATAGCCTGTCCGGTTTTAAGTTAGGAACGAGCAGCCAGTCCGTTCCAGTCCTGGACCAGACCGCCCACCTGGTTGTGCAGGGTCATTACGTTTGCCCATCCCTCCGGGTCGATGGCAAAGAAGAGGTCGTTGGCTGTGGCAAACTGCGCCATGAGCATCATTCCCTCCACCTTGTAGCGAATCTCCATGAGGTCGGTATAGATGCGGTTGGCGAGCGTCAGCCGTTCGTAGCGGTCGAGCAGGTTGTGTCCGTCGTTCTTCTTCTCGGCGGTGCCTTGTCCCTTGAGAGGATTCTGCACCCGGGCATTGTTTACGATGTTCACGAAGTTGCCCACCAGCTGTTGCGTTTCCATCACCAGCCCGCCCAGTTCTGTCAGGCAGTAGAGCTTGTTGGTGAACTTAGCCCCGTTGACCGTTTTAATCAGTTCCGGCACATCCTTCAGTATGTCGAAGGCACACAAGCCAATTTCCTTGTAGTAGCGGCTCTCCGTGCCGAATCCGGAAATGTTCTGCATCGACAGCTTGTAGAGTTCCTTGATGGTTGCCATGCTCACCGAGTAGAGTTCCACCTTCTGCTGCTTGGCAGCGATGGAATCCAGACGCAGGTTATGCTGGTCTTCAATCAGTTTCTGGGAAGCCGTATTGGCGGCTACCACCTTGATGCAGTTCTTGTCAATGACAATGCGCCAGCCTGCAAAAGTTTGGACGGAGGCCGCCGTCACCAGCGCCACCGTCAGAAATAATCGTAGCTTTACCATAATGACATGACTTTTTGATGTTGATTGACTTTTCTGGCAAATTCCAGGTACTTATGCCCGCCGTCCCGTTTGCGGTCTGCCTCGATATGCGTGATGGCTTCCTGCATCGTTCCGTAGTGGGCCAGATAGAGTTTGAGGGCTTCCTTTTCCGTGCGTTCGGTGGTGTACGCCCAGTAGCATTCCGGTGCTTCTTCCACACCGTACACATCCGAGTTTTGTCCCCGGCATATCCACACCTCCTTGAAGTAGCTGCGACCTTCCCGGTTGTTCAGGGCATTGATGGTGAATATCTGCTGCCGCTGGATGGGGGTCAGTCCCAGGATGGCAGCAATGTCCTCGTAGCGGTCCTTGAACTTGGTCTGGTCGAGCAGTATCTTCACATCGGAATTGTTGATGATGGCTTCCTTCACGATGGGCGAATCTATCACATCGTTCAACTCCTGGGTAACGACACCTGCTATGCCGTGGAACTTTCTCACTGTTTTGTACAGATATTTGATGTATTCCGCCATGGTGGGCGAAGCAATCGCCTTCCATGCTTCCTCAATAATCAGCGCCTTTCGTCCTTTCTTGATGCGCATCTTCTGCAGGAACACGTCCATAATGATGAGTACCACTATCGGAAAAAGCACGGGGTCATCTTTAATCTTGTCAATCTCGAAGACAATGAACTGCTCATCGAAGAGGTTCACGTCCAGGTCGGAGTTCAGGGTCATCTCCAGTTCGCCGCCTCGGTAGAACTGCTTCAGAATGGCAGCGAAGTCGCGGATGTTGAACTGAATCTTCTCCTGTGCCACGATTTGCGGAATGCGTTCCAGTGCAAACTCATAGTAGGAATTGAAGGACAGTTCCCGGACTTTCAGTCTGCGTTTCTGTTCCTCAATGTGGTCTATCTGCTTGTCTATCTTGATAAGCATGGAGTTGTTGTAGAGTTCCTTCTTGTAGTTCTCGATAATCTGCAGGGCACGTTCCTTTTCCCCTTTGCTGGCAGCTTCATCCTGGGCAAGGGCATAGAGTGAACGGCACTGGCGGAGCAGCTTGAGTCGCCGGGCTTCTGCCGGAAGCATGAGTGCCCTGCTTTCTGCCTGCTTGTCCATTTCGGCTTCTCTGATTTGGGCATCAATGTCTTCCATGCTGTGGGAGAATTTGTCGTAGTCTTCTTCCATCTTGGAGGCAACCAACAGCTTTTGTCTCAACCCTTCACGTTCCTTTTCGGTGAACTTGGTGAAGGGATGGAAGTAGGCTTCATAGTATTCCACGATGGTCTGGTTGATGAGCATATCCTCAATCTTACTTGGAAAGTCGTTGCCCTTAAAAATGAGGAAGATGAGTGATTTGAGGAAATTCTTCTTTTCCCCGAAGTTCAGGTCATATTCCTCTTTCGTTACCTTGAAAGGATTCATGGAAATAGGCTTCTCCTTCGAGTAAGAAATATAGGTCCCCTTGTAGTAACCGCAGATACCTTCATAGGAGTCGCCCGTATCGACCATGACCACATCTGTTTTTTGCTCCAGCAGCTGTCTGACCACGCTGTTCATGTGGAAACTCTTGCCACTGCCACTCGGTCCGATGCAGAAGAAGTTGGCATTGTCCGTCATCTTCACCTTGCCCTCTTTCCCTGTGATGTCAATACACACCGGCAGCCCCTGGCGGTCGGTGTAGTAAGTAGTCAAGGGAGTATCTTCCGAGCCTTTCAGGTGTTCCTTGAAGAAGAAGCACAAAGCGGCATCGGAGAGCGTCAAAAAGAGGTCATAATCCGGATTGAAGGCATAGCCGTTGCCGGGGAAGCTGTCCGTAAACAACTCCAGCTGATTGTAGGCGGTACGGGACGGCATGATGCCGCACTCATACAACTTGGTTTCCAGATAGGAAGTGACCGGGGTGACCTTATCCACCGGGCAGCTCACCAGGATATTGAAATTGGTATAGACCAGCAGGGTGCTGTCCACAGCCAGCTGTTGCAACACTTCCTCGATGTCCGCCTTAGCAATCTTGTTGCTCGGGTCGGGCATGGAGCCGTGACGTTTGGCTTTACCCTGGAGCTTGCGGAGCAGCTTGCGCTGTTCGGGTATCTGTACCACCTGATTATACACCACACAATCCGCATGCGGTACCTGTGTCAGAAAGGAAAGTAGGTCGGTGGCGATGGCATAGCCGTTGATGGAAGTTTGCGTGTAAGGCTTCACCAGGGACGGCAGGTTAATCTCGTCTATATCCACCAGCGGATAGGAACGGACCACCCGGTTGCCGATTTTCAGATACTCGTCCGATGCCTTAAAGTTGGTCATGGAGAACGGACCGTGACGGAACTGAAAAGCCATGAAGCGGTGACAGTACTCGTTGACCTCCTCCTTGGACAGCATCCGATGCCGGATATGCTTCTCGTTGAGAATGTCGGAAACCTTGTTGACTTTGGCGTGGAAGTCCAGCCATTTTTTCGGGTCGTACTGCACGAACTGGCTGCGCTGTGCCTCCTGCGTCAGGATAAGGAAGGTCCGTATCTCCGTGAATTCTCTTCCCTCAAAGTAGCGGAAGTAGCTTCGTGTCAGAAATTCCGCATCCTCCGGCACCTCGTGGTGATAGGACTGTTTGCAGAAGACATCCTGTTTCTGCAGGGCATATCCCTCGCCAAGAGTCTGTACGATGTTGGAGAGTACATCCTGAAAACGCAGGTACTGCTCTGCATCCGTACAGAGCTGCTGCACGGGATTGGTCATTTCAAAGATTACGGAAGGTTCGCCTTTTGCAGCGAAAAGAACAACATGGTTGTTCACCTCTTCCAATTGGGCATAGAGCCCGTCAAATGCGCGTTTTTTGTTGGCAGCCATAGGATGATGTTTGTTAGGATTTCTTTCTCAGGTTTCTGTACACGAAGATGCCTCTCGACCTCCGTTTGTTATGCAGTCCGCCCCGTTGCTTTACAAAGATGGTGACCAGACCCGCCAGTGCCATCACCAGCATGGCGATGAATCCGGCAAGCTTGCCCAAAACAATGGAGAAGCCGATAAAGCCGACAAACGACACACCGATTGCCCCAGCAGCCAGTGTCAGGAAACGACCTCGGATGCCCATAAACTCCAACGGCTTCTGCAGTCCCTTGAATACAGGATAGCCTTCGTGATTCATCGCCATACGGTATTTTTTTTGAGTGGATTATTTGAAAAACAACGGCAATGCCTCGGACAGTGCGATAAAAGCAATACAGCCTCCAATGGTCAGCATGATAGTCTTTTTTACATCCTGGTCGCCGTTTTGCATTTTAAAATAAACGTTAAAAGCTCCTACTAAAACGATAACGGCAGCAATGGCTTTCATCAGGTTGGAAACCGGTGTCTGATAGGAACTTACTTCTTGCGTGGCTTTGGTGAAGCCTGCGGCACCTTTACTGGCTGCCATGGCTTCTCCTACGGAAATCGTGAGGGCAATGAATGCCATTGTCGTTTTCTGAGCGAATCGGGAACAAAGGATGCGATTGAATGCATCTTGTACTTTTTGTCTTGAAATTTGCATGATTGTAAACATGTTTATAGGTTTTATCACCAAAGAAACAGATGTCGCTCAAGTATCAGATGTCATTCAAGTAAAAGCGGATTCAAACCGACGGTCCGGTCTGTTTCCGGTAGGGTGAAATGCTTTATCGTGCGGTTTCGCACTGATAGATAACGTTTCCTAAATCGCTGCAGCCGGTTTCTGCCAGCTTCTCGATTTGCTTAAACAGTTCCTCCACCAAAATGCCGTCTGTCATGATGGCTTCCCGGTAGCCCGGTCGGTGGAAAGGTTTTTCAGGTTCTGCCGTTTTTTCCTGGCGGTTTGCCGCAGGGACGGGGTCTGATGTGGATACAGGATTCTGCGGAGAATCTGCAGCGGCTGATTCCTTCTGGTCTTTCGGCTGCTCTTCCTTTTTCTCCTCCTCTCGTCCCACCTTTTTCGGTTGGAAACTCTGCGCTTCGTCCGAAATATCTATGTCCTCTTCCATGTGGTTCTCCTGTTCTGCCATCTGTGCTGCCTTTGCCTTCTGCAAGTCCGTTACAATCAGAAAGACATAATAGCCGAGCAGGGCAACAAATAGAAGAGTTACTACTTGTCCGTATTCCATGGTGCGTGTTATATGGCATTGGGTAATAGAATCACTTCATCATCAGGAAAAGGCTGGAAGGTCAGTCCCAGTTTAGTTGCCTTGTTTTCCAGCTTTTCCTTCCGTTGGGTATGATCGGTGAAATACATCACGTTCTTATGTCCGCTGATGACGTAACCTTTGGATTTGAGTCTGGAGCGCAGCCTTACCTTGGCTCGGTGCGAGATGACCTTTATCCGTGTGACCGGATCCAGTCCGAAAATCACCCTCCGCCTTTCTCTGCGGATCATTTCCATCCTGACACGGGAACTTACCTGATAGCTTTCCGGCTTGCTCCGTTTCAGTCCCAGCTTTCCGGCAATCCGGCTTACGCTGTGCCGGGTGATGCCCAGTTCCCGGGCAATCTCGGTAAACGAGCGTTCCTCGAAATGGCTGCGGATGTGTTCAGCCCGGTTCAGCCACTTGCTTTTCACCACTTTCACCAGTCCCAGCTCTCGGGCTTTCTCCTTGACAGCCGTTTCACCCACCTGTAGCACGGAAGCTGTAAAGGCATTGGTTTCCATAGGGTAGAGTTCGGCAAGGGTGCGAAGCATTTCTTCAGTCCATAGATTCTTTTTCATACGCAGATTGATTGTAGTGAATAAAGAGTGATTTCTTCTCCCGGCGGTATTGTGCCAGTTCGGGAAGATAGTTCTTGAAGAAGGCGCGGACAATGGCATTGACCAGATCCGAACGGCAACGGTTGCGGATGTTGCAGTCATCCAGCGAATCCGCCAGGTCGCGGTCCAGTTTGCAGACCAGCCGTTCCGTTTTGTCGTGATTGCTTTCATCGTTCTCCAGGTAGGTCATAAAGTCCTTCCAGCAGTTGTCCTTCTCTTCCGGCTGCAGGGATTCCGTTGCCGGTTCAAGCAAGTCCGTTCGGCTTCCTTCTTCGTGGGGTTCGTTGACTGTACCCTCAGTGTGCAGTGTCTGTTCCTGCAGGATGAGTTCATCATCATTGATTCCTTTCATAAGGTCATCTATTTGAATATCCTTTTTCATTGTGCTATGAATGTTGATGGTTTATGTATCTTGGGATTGTTTTTCTCCGCCAGCCTGTCGGGTTTCCTCGTTCTGATTCAGGTTGGCTGTCAGCTGGATGCCCGACAGTGTGGGTTCCCGAATAGGCTGTAGGGTGTCGAAGATGCCGGAATAGATTTTGTCGAATACCGGAGAAACGATTCCTGCCTGTCTGTCCAATGCCGCCATGGTGCTGAAACGTTCCATATCTGCCCGCTTGGGAATCTTGGCGGTGACATAGCCGTAGTTGGAGAAGGCTTCCCTGGTATTCTCCCACAGCACAAGTTCGTGGCGTTTGCCCACTCTGCCGTCATTCAGGTTGGGAACCATGAAGAGCCGTGCCTTCATCTGTTCTCCCACCGCTTTTTTTAGACGGTCGATGAAGAGCAGGAAGCTGGCGGTGGAAGGTACTGTCACCAAGTCATAGTGAAACGGTACCACGATGACATCCGTGTTGACGAACAGGGGTATCAGCCCGTCCACTTTCAGACTGCCGGGAGAATCCATGAGAACCACGTCGATGCTCGGATCATTATGCAGTTTCTCCATGAGGGTTGTCATGGCTTGCTTGTCGTTGGCTTCATAAGCCAGCACGTCATAGGGAGTGACGGTTTCTCCGTACTTCTTGATATCCGCCTTTCTGCATTTCAGGATGGAATGTTGGGAGTCACAGTCAATCACCACGACACGGGCTCCTTTCATCACCAGGTAATTGGCAAAGGTCACGCAGAGGATCGTTTTGCCGACTCCTCCTTTCTGGTTGGCGAATGTCACGATAACGGGTGTCTGTACCATGTTGCTTTTCTACATATTTGATTCGGCAGCAAAAATAGGTTCCGGGTACGGCGGTAACAAAATGCACAACACTTTTATGCTTTCAGTAGGCATAACCCGGGTGCTTGGGTGAAACTGTCGGGGGTATTGCGGTATTATCCGACTAAAAAAGTGACAACAGGAAGTCCTCTTCCTGCTGCCACTTCATCGGAAAGGTATCAGTATCTACCTTTTCAGCGAACGTCCGTCATCTATATCCTCGTAGTGGGTCTTTTGTCCCACTTCCCATTCGCGGTTGGCGCCGTGGCTGCCGACACCTTCTTTCCGGAGTTTGCCCAGTCCTTGATGGGACTTCCGCTGCAGACTCTTGATTGGATTGAGTGTCTTCTTGGACTTCTTGAACGGAACCCCATTTCGTTGTGGCTTCTTGGGTTTCTTCTTCACCCGTTCCACATCGAAGCCTTCTTCATTCAGGTTGATTAGGATATGTTCCTTGAAGTTGATGGCATAGTAGGTATCATCGACCTGACGGATAATGAAGCCTTCCTGATACATGGCGCTGCGGGGGGACTTTACTTCGGGATTCTGGAATATATCACGCAGTTTGCCCGCGGCATCGGCATACGTGGGAGGACGTTCCGTAGAAATGTCCACCAGGTCCGGACGGTCCACTTTGAAAATCTTGCAGAGCAGATCCCGTTCTGCCACTGTAGCGGGACGGAACATTTCGATGTAATGGATGCGGTTGTTCCGGTTGATGGCTTCTGCCATGAACGGTTTCAAGGGTCGGGACTTACCGTCAAAGTAAATCACGCCTTTCTTTATATATGCCCGTTGCTTGCGCAGCTTCTGGAAAATCTCTCCCTGTGTTATCTTGGGATTCAGGGTCAGTAGCTGGTCAATGTAGTTTTCGATGCGTTCAAACCGTTCTTCGGGTGTGGCAAAATCCAGCAGCTCATCCATTGCTAACACCCTGGCTCCATGGATGACCGTCTTGTTGGCATGGTCCACAATCAGATAGCCGTAAGGGGCGTCTTTCTTGCCGAAGAACACCAGGTCTATTCCGAATTTGCTCTTCAGTTCTTTCTGCAAATCCTCCCGGTCTGCGCTCACGTCCCGGTATTTTTTGAGGATGCTACGCAGTTGCTGGCAGCGTGCCCGTTCCCGGTAACTGTTCTTGTAGAGCGATTCAATTTCCGCCAGCGGAATCCGTTCCTGTACCTTTCCTCCCCGTTTGACAAACACCGTGCCGTCCTTCTGGTAGGCTTCATATCCCATGGAAGTCAGCACCGCTTTGAATTGGGCGAAGGACGAAAAAGTATATTGTTTGGCTGCGTCGATGTCCGCTGCCGTTTTCTTTTTCCGGTCCATGCCCAGCAACTTGTCTATGACTTCCTGAGAATGCCTGCGCTCATGGGCATGGGGTATCTTGCGCCCGTCGGGTGCGATTCTGGAAGTCACCACGTGCAGGTGGGTGTTGTCGGTATCGTGGTGCGCATAGATGAGCCAGGGTTGTCCGGGTTCGGCATATCCCATCTCCTGGAGATATTGGTGCGTAAAGTCCAGCAGCTGGGCTTCAGTCATTTCATGTCCCTTGCAACTGATGGCTACATGGAACTGCGCCTTTTGGATGCGGTTGTTGGCAGAACTGTATTTCTTCAGGAAGTCAATCTTGTCGTCTGTGGTAGGTGGGCGCACGATACCGAGTGCACCGAAATTCTTCATCTCGATGAGTCGGGCAAGTCCTTTCGAAACTTTATGTTCATTGTAACCGACGGCATGGAAGTTGGTGCTTCCGGGTAAAATGGTTGCGATCATATCCGTATGGTGTTTTCAAGTGAATGGCATACTGGAGGAACAAGGATGCAGCAATTTTCGGGATTTTGAAATCCTGCTGCTCCGTTGCCTGGATTACTCTTCATCAGAGGTTTCGGGTTGGGCAGACCTGATACTCTTCAGCATTAAGGTTTCCAGCTCTCGCTTTATCAAGGTCAGTGTGTGCTGGGTTTCCTGGATGGTGGGCAGCAGCACCTCCCGTAAATAGCCGGGTGCAAGCAACCCTGCAACGGACAGTTCATTGGCTCTCTTCATCGCCTGATTCAGGTTACTTCCTGCCCAGGACAGTTCGTTCTGATACTTTTGGTAAAACGTACCCAGGTCATTCATGAGTTCAATCTGCTGTCGGATGTTCATGTTCGAATATTCTTCGAGAGCCCTGCGGACGTAGTGGCTTACCGTTTTGTATTCTTTTGCCTTTTTCTTGAACTGTTCCACTTCTTCCAAGGTCATCCGGACCTTGATGTATTTGGTCTTTTGTTTCTTCATACGATGCTAACAGGGTTATCGGGTTTACCAAACCTTATTTCGCAAGGCGAAACAGCGATGAAATCGCTCCGATGCGGTAGCATTCGGCAAGTCACTTTTGTGAAGACGAAACGGAGTTTTGTGGCCACAAAAGTACAACTTGCTTGGAAAATCCTGCAACGCAGTTCGATGTCTCCCGAGGTTTATTCTGACACCAAAATTACCGTGCAAACCAGTTTCCCGACAAAATGTACAACAGAAATTTTCCAGCGAAACTTCATTTTGACCGAGATGTCAGAAACCGGATATTCATGGTAACTTGGTGGCGCATTTTCTGCGACTGAAGAACCGAGGAACTGCGGTTCCCTGTCTATGGACATCCGAAATACCCAGGTCTCTGAACATGTCGTGCGAAACTGTTCATGTAAACTTTTGTATGGGTTATTCTACACCGCGCACTGGCAAATGCGGGAAACACGGATAGAAGGCAGGTCGGTTCATTCATCTTGAAAGCCTTGGACTCAAGGGATAAGATGATAGCAGACTTGCAGCATACCTTACAGGCTTAATTCGGATTATTTGTGTATCTTCGCCAAGAAGCAACGAACTGATTTATGGAACAAATGAAGATTCAGGAAATACAGGGAAACAGAGATTCCGGCTTGTTAGATGCCTTGACCGGGGTGTGGAATGAATCCGTGCGGACCAGCCACCATTTTCTCAGTGAGCCGGATATTGAACAACTCAAGCCATATGTAGGCATGGCACTTAGGGAAGTGGGGCATCTGGTTGTGGTGTACTGCGGTCTGCAGGCTAAAGGGTTTATGGGTATTCAGGGTGACAAGATTGAGATGCTGTTCTTGTCACCGGAGCGTATCGGTCAAGGATGGGGCAGTATTTTGATTGACCGGGGCGATAGGTTCCTATGGTGCTACGAAGGTGGATGTCAATGAGCAGAACGACCAGGCAACCCGTTTCTATCTGCACAAAGGTTTTCGGATAATAAGTCGGGATGCTCTCGATGAGCAGGGCAATCCGTTTCCGATTCTCCATTTAACACGATAACTAAGTTCTGTCAATCAGGGAAACAAACACGTAAGGACATCCCGTAAATTCTTGTGTTTTACAGGAAAAACTCCAGAATAAATTTCTGTATATCGTTGATTATTAGTATATTTAAGGTGACAAACAGCCCTGTTTCGAGGCTTGGTGTTCACTAAAATGGAGTCTTATGTTTGAGTTGTTGTTACTGATATATCTGTTGCCGGTCATCTTTGTGGCAGCACTGCTTTTAAAGCTGGCTTTGTGGTTGGTAAAGAAAATCTTTCAGCTTGCCGGATGGCTGATAAAGCATCTGTGTGTGCTTGTTTGGAAGTGCTTGTTGCTCATATTGGGTGTGATTGTCGGAGCACGGTGCATCAACCGTCCTCCGGATTCAAGATAGCTGATGGCAAAAAAGTCGTACCCGACGAAGAGGTGGGGTACGACTTTATGCTGTCTATGTTCTGAGGTGTGTTTTCCCTCACGTAAGCAATTTTTGTGACAACCCTGCAGATGAAGATTTTTTGCAGTGAAAAGAAAAACAGCTTTTCGTGAAAGCGGACTACATTTTATATATCGTTTTCATCAGTCAGTCTTTTCTTTTCATCTTTTCACGCCATGCCTGTTTCCTTTGAATAAACTCATTGTATTCATTGGCGGTACGGTTCATCGTGTCGATGAGATACTGAGCCATTTCGTGCATCTGTGTAGCATACAGCAAAGGGATGCGCTGTTCGTCCTCGGCATAATGTTCCCGGCTGTGTGCAATGCCTTCAGCCATTTGCTCGAATGCCCGCAGCGGATTCAGCCCACCGGGAACAAGCATATTCCCCAAGTGCTTCATTTCCTGGCTGCGCTTGGCTGCATCGAATGTTTTGAGACTTGCCAAATCGGTTTCCGGGTCATTCTTAAAGCAGTAGTAAAGCCAGATTTCGAAGCAGGGATTGCTGACAATCCATTGTGCTGCTTCCTGATTATCAGATTCGTTGCTTATCTTGACAAGCTGGTCGTAGAACTCATCCACATCACTCAGCAGGAATACCTTATCCATATCGTCCAGCTGATAATGCTGGTTAGCAAGTGCAACTTCTCCTGACTGCCGGATGGCAGACCATATCGCTTCCATCTGGTAAGGTTGCAGCCCTTGTCCCTCCTTGGAAACAAAAGCCACTCTCAGCGAACGGAGTTCCTTTTGACGGATCAGTTCACGCAGGAAATCCTTTTCCTTACGTTCACCGCCTGAGATGACACAGACAATGCTATAGGAAAGCGTACCATCTGTCTTTTCATACCCTTTCAAAGCACGGACAGGCATTGCCCCGACTTCACTTGGCTGAGCCGGCACTTCTGCCACCGCTGGCGACTGAGGTTGAAGATCCAGTTCCCTTGTCCTTCTTCCGTAAGTGAGTTTCCGATCAGTTGGCATAGTCCTTCAGCAAATTAACAAACCGTATGGCTCCGTAGCGTCCTTCGTTATACCCTCGGAAGGGAGAAATGGTGTGGTGCTCCTTGAAATCATTGTGAGAGTAGAGCACCGAAGCCCCTTCGCGCTTATCTACAAACCAGATTTCATCCGAGCGGAGAATGTCGCGCTCATCAAGCAACTGGTTATCATGAGTGGTAAAGATGAGCTGGCCGTTGGTGTCGGCTGTCTTTGCAAAGTATTCCACAATGCCTTTTACCATAGTGGGACTCAGGCAGCAGTTGATTTCATCCACCACCACCGTCTTGCCCTGCTTGCAGGCATAGTAGAGTGCCGGAAGCAGCGTCAAGGCACGCAGCGTTCCGTCCGACTGCATGCTGGTGTCCAGACTGCCCACAAATCCACCCTTGCCGATGTTGTCGAATATCAGCTGATAGACCTTGCGCACGCCATTCTCTACATTGATGGACAGCACCGGAGTGGTGTTGGCATTCAGCGAAAGCGATTTCACCTTATCCAAATCACCCGGCAGGTTTTGGGCGATGGCAATGTGCTGTTTTGCCCAACTGTCAAAATCCGTTTCCTGCAAGGTCATGTCGTTGACACCCACTTCCAGGCTGCTGACCAACTGACGAACAAAATCCATCATGGGCTGATTGTCGCGCAGCAAATCAATTAAGGTCGGTAGGAAAGTGTGTACACCGATGATTTCCAACTGTCCGTTGAACCATTGGGCAGCCAATGCACAACGGGCGTCCGCAATAATCGGGAACTCCCGGTTCAGTGCCATCAACGATGCGAGCGGATTCTTTTCCAGCATTTTCCGGGTTGCTTCCGCAATGGCTTCATCCGCTGCTTGTGCAAATTCCACCTCCTCCTGCTTACGCTCGTAAATCAAGTCCAACTTTCCTTCCTTCGGGAACGACTCATACAACCCTTCCTTGGCTACAAAGGTTTCGGTCAGTTCCACTTCGTAAAAGAAGAAATGCTGCTGTATCTCAAATTCCACAGCCAATGAAATAGGCTCTTTGCCTGCATCTTTCTTCAGCAGATAAAAGAACTTGCCAAGTTCCAAGTTTTTGGCAAAGTCCTTGTCCAACGCAAAGGCACGCAAAAACTCCATGGCTTTGACCACGTTGGACTTTCCGGCACCGTTGGAGCCGTAGATAGCCGCCTGCTTCAGCAGGGGAACCTCACAAAGGTCTGTATAGACATGCCCAGCCAGCTGGGTACGTTTCATATTGGGAAACATATCGAACTGAGCTTCGTCGTCAAACGAAAGAAAGTTCTTCAAAATCAGGCGGAGTATCATAGTGTTTCTATTTAATGAGGATTCTGATATGTTGTTTATTTGTATAAAGGACAAAGCCTTCTCACTTGCAAAGATAATCATATTTTTCGTAGGGTGAAATTTTCACGTGAAATAATCACTTTAGGATATCCATTTTTGTTTTGGAAACGCAAGAATGCTGTAAAAGAGCTTTTTGCAGTGAAAAGAAAAATAAAGCCCTTGGCTGAAACAACGCCGTCTGCAAAAACAGTTTAGTTTACGTGGGTTAGCTTTATATATGCGCTAACCTAAAGTAAAGTATTTATGTCTATCGAAAAATGCAGTTGTATTGCCACAAGAAAAACGGGAAGAGCCACATTTCGACTTCTTCCCGCTATGCACCGGATGATAGGTACTGAGCCTTGGAGAATCATTTTTTCTTTTCACTGCAAAATTACAGAATGTGTTCGTCAATCTCAATAACATGCTTTCCGGTTGTGGTGCGTAGGTTCTTCCGCACTGTAGCGAATGTCGTATTGCTGAACCATTCATTAAAGGTGGCAATGACAAATCTGGCGGCATGGTCGCCACTGATATTGTACTGGAAAGCGATGTTCCAGGCAAAATTTTTGAGTGCAATCTGCGTAACGTTCATCCGCCTTTTGATGTGCACCTCTGTTTGATTCAATACCTGCTGATTGGTCACAAAGTAGCGTACACACTCACAGATCTGGAAGATTTCTGTTTCATCGAAGTCCAGACGCTTAAATGTATCACGGGTGTATTTAAGGATAGCTGCCAGCTTCAGGTCATTCTCTTTTTCCTTTTGGAGCAAGTAGGATTGTTGTTCCAATTGAAATTCGTGATGGAACAGTTCCATGCGTTTCTTTTGTACTTCAGCTTTACCCAATGGATGATCGAATCGCTCTATTTCTGTAGAAAGATTGGCTACACTTCCTTTAGAAGTTGCATGCCGATGAATCCAAGAAGTTCCTTTGCGATAGAAAAACTTCAATAGGATATAGACCGCAAGTAGGGTGATCGGTATGATGTATGTCATCATGCCTGGCACTTCTCTCAGCAGTAAAGTTAGCATGGAGGTTGTAAGTATGATGAGAGCTTCAATAATCGCTGGTAGGATGCTGTATTTATTCTGCTTCATATTTATCGTTGTTTATCATTCTGCGCAAAAATACGAAGCAAATCCATAACTATCTAAAGACAAATAGTAGTGCCATGAGCGCCATTCAATCGGGAATGAGAGTGTCATGAAAACAAAATATGAACAAGTGAAATCAATGCCAAGTCAGTGCAAACAAGTGAAAGATAAAAGTAACTATTCAGCGAGAACAAAGGATACGAAGAATTAGCCCGTCAGTTTAGACGA